>ERZ772909.15-NODE-15-length-180106-cov-9.456476_pt1 | contig 180106 bp, 137 predicted proteins | sample MGYA00511137_ERZ772909 | MGnify/ENA primary metagenome ERZ772909 (study PRJEB29015, sample SAMEA2738095) | human oral metagenome | biome: human oral; feature: human-associated habitat; material: saliva | place: China | collected 2270 ... | reverse complement strand
TTTATTGAAACTTTTTTGAGGAAAAAGAAGAACTGCTTATCCCGAATTGGGGTTATTTGGGAAAACTCTGGAAGGAGAAAGAAAGGGGGAGATGGGCTGGGTGTAGCCGCTGTTCTGACCTATAAGAAAAGCAGTTCTACTCGAAGGATGAGCAGAACTGCTTGATGCTGGTTGGTCAAAAAGGCGTGTGGCCGGTTTTACTTCGAGCTGAGTTTTGGACCAAAACTGAGGTCGCCTGCATCGCCGAGACCGGGGACGATATAGGCGTCGTCGTTGAGGCAGGGGTCGATGGCGGCCGTCCAGAGAGTTACGTCGTCGGAGGGGAAGCACTTTTGGAGGTGTGCGATGCCCTCTTCGGCGGCAATGACTACACAGATGTGGAGCTTCTTAGGCGTGCCGTTGTTGAGGAATGCCTTGTAGGCGAGTTCGAGACTTCCGCCCGTTGCCAACATGGGGTCGACCATGAGGAAAGTAGAGCCATCGAGCTGTGGTGCGGCGAGGTATTCGAGATGAATCTTGAGATTCTCCTTTTTTCCCTCTTCGCGATAAGCAGCAACGAAAGCGGAGTCGGCTTGGTCAAAGACATCGATGAAGCCCTCGTGGAAGGCTAAGCCTGCGCGAAGCACTGTGCCGACAACAATGTGGTCGTCATAGGTTTCCACCTCTTTCACGCCGAGCGGCGTTTGGATAGTCTTTGGAGAAAAGTTCAGTGTTCTACTCACTTCATAAGCCATGGCGTGGCCTATGCGTTCCAAATTATTACGGAAAAGAGTGCGATTGCCCTGCACGGTGACGTCGCGCAACTGGGCCATGTAGCAATTTATCACGGAGCTTGTTGCTCCCAGATTGATAACCTTCATGCGGTGTTAGAAATTTTTCAAATTGGGCAAAAGTACTTATTTCTGCTTAAAAGACAAAAAAAACGGGAATTTTATATAGAAATGTTAGAAAAAGGGCTGATGATGGGAAAGGGAGGAGGGGGTGACGAGAATTGCAACATAAGGCTATCAAAGTTGGGGAGGAGAGAGGCATTATGGGTAAATGTTGTTAAATGGAAAGGCTGTGCGTTCATTAAACACATTAAAACTTTTGTTTGATTGAAAAAATAAGTATTTTTGCGCTGTGAAGAACTAATATTTAGTTCGAGCACACCATATTGAAAGAGAAAATTCATAAATTTAAATTCATATATTGTAATATGGCAACATTAGATTTGACCAAGTACGGTATTACCGGTACAACGGAGATCGTTCACAATCCTTCTTACGAACAGTTGTTTGAAGAGGAAACGAAAGCAAGCCTCCAGGGCTTCGAAGTAGGTCATCAGACAGAACTCGGCGCTGTAGACGTAATGACAGGCGTTTACACTGGCCGTTCTCCTAAGGATAAGTTCATCGTTGATGACGAGACTTCTCACGACACCCTGTGGTGGAACACTCCTGAGTACCCCAATGACAACCACAAAGCAAGCAAAGAAGCTTGGAACGTTGTTAAGGAACTCGCAAAGAAGGAGCTTTCTAACAAGCGTCTCTTCGTTGTTGATGGTTTCTGCGGTGCAAATGCAGCAACTCGCCTTGCAGTTCGCTTCATCGTTGAGGTGGCTTGGCAGGCACACTTCGTAACAAATATGTTTATCCGTCCGACAGCAGAGGAGCTCGAAAGTTTCGAACCGGACTTCATCGTATACAACGCTTCCAAGGCAAAGGTTGAGAACTACAAGGAACTCGGTCTGAACTCTGAAACAGCAGTTGTATTCAACGTAACAACTAAGGAACAGGTTATCCTGAACACTTGGTACGGTGGTGAGATGAAGAAGGGTATGTTCTCTATGATGAACTACTTCAACCCACGTCGTGGCATCGCTTCTATGCACTGCTCTGCTAACACAAGCATGGACGAGAAGGAAACAGCCATCTTCTTCGGTCTCTCTGGTACGGGTAAGACAACTCTCTCTACCGATCCGAAGCGTAAGCTCATCGGTGACGACGAGCACGGTTGGGACGATGAGGGCGTGTTCAACTACGAAGGTGGTTGCTACGCTAAGGTTATCAACCTCGACAAGGAAAGCGAGCCAGATATCTACGGTGCTATCAAGCGTAACGCTCTTCTCGAGAACGTAACAGTTGATGCTAACGGTAAGATCGACTTCACAGATAAGAAGATTACTGAGAACACTCGTGTAAGCTATCCTATCTACCACATCAACAACATCGTTAAGCCTATCAGCAAGGGTCCTCACGCAAAGCAGGTTATCTTCCTCTCTGCTGACGCCTTCGGTGTACTTCCTCCCGTTTCTATCTTGAACAACGAGCAGGCTCAGTACTACTTCCTCTCTGGCTTCACCGCTAAGTTGGCAGGTACTGAACGCGGTATCACTGAACCGACTCCTACATTCTCTGCTTGCTTCGGCCAGGCGTTCCTCGAACTCCACCCCACGAAGTATGCTGAAGAGCTCGTTAAGAAGATGGAGCGCGTAGGTGCTAAGGCTTACCTCGTTAACACTGGTTGGAATGGTACTGGCAAGCGTATCTCTATCCGCGACACTCGTGGTATCATCGACGCTATTCTGAACCACTCTATCGAGACTGCTCCAACGAAGACTATTCCGTACTTCAACTTCGTTGTTCCAACAGAGCTCGCAGGTGTTGATTCTCACATCCTCGATCCTCGCGACACTTACGCTGACGCAGCTCAGTGGGAAGAGAAGGCTAAAGACCTCGCTGCTCGCTTCATCAAGAACTTCAAGAAGTTCGAAGGTAATGAGGCAGGTAAGGCTCTCGTAGCTGCTGGTCCTCAGCTCTAATAGGTTTTCTGACCACACAACAACTAAATATTGATGGCGGCTTGTTTCTTCTTTCGAGAAACAGGCCGCTTTGCTTTTTACAACTTTTGCGGTCTTAAGGAGTCGTAAGATAAATAAATATGCTCCTGAGCGGCAGAGTACGGAAAAATACTTAACTTTGCCCGCATAGACAATCACAAAAAGCAGATCTCGCCATGAGACAAATCATCAAACATTTTACCGATGACGACCTCTATAAACTCACAATGTGTTGCGCCGTTATCGACAACTTCCCTCGCGCTCAGGTAAAATACTCCTTTGTTGACCGCAACGACACCGTTTACCCAGCAGGTTTTGCCGATTTGCTCCTCGAGCAGGTGGCGATGCTCGAGAACGTTGTTTTCACCGATGAGGAGGAAACGTTTATGCGCCGCCGCTGTAGCTACATCCCCGATTGGTTTTTCAAATATTTACGCGGCTTCCGCTATCGCCGCGAATGGGTGAAGGCGTGGCAAGACGAAAAGGGACACCTCCACGTGGATTTTGAGGGCGACTGGTCCGACACAATCCTCCTCGAGGTGAAGATACTTGCTATCATCTCCGAACTCTACTATATAGTGACAGGTGAAGACAGTCGCTTCGATTATCAAGACTACTACCAACGCAGTTATACCAAAGCCGAACGCCTACTGGGAGCGGGCTGCGTTTATAGCGATTTTGGCACGCGCCGTCGCGCCTCCCTCCAAGCTCAGGACGTGGCTGTGGAGGCGATGAAAGACTGCTATGCGTCCAAAGAATGGGAAGGTCGCTTTGTCGGGACGAGCAATGTGTATCTGGCGATGAAGCACGACTTAGTGCCAGTGGGAACAATGGCGCATGAGTTTATTTGCGCTATCGGCGGCATGTACGGCCCCCAAATGGCCAACCACATGGCAATGGAAGCATGGCGCAACACCTTCCGCGGCGCACTGGGAACATACCTCTACGACTCTTTCGGTTGGAAGATCTTCAGCCTTAACTTCTCCGAGGATTTCGCCAACCTCTTCAAGGGTTTACGCATCGACAGTGGCGACAACCGCGAACAGCTCCAGCTGATTGTCAATAAATACAAGAGCCTCAACATCGACCCACGCAGCAAGCAGGTAATCTTTAGCAATGCGCTCGATACCGATCGCGCTATCGAAATCCAACAATACGCAAAAGAACTCTGCATTCCGAGCTTTGGTATCGGTACGCATTTCACCAACGACTTTGAGGGCGTCGACTACCTGAACATCGTTATCAAACTGGTGGCGGTGAAAATCACCGAGTCGTGGCCGTTCTACAACGACACGTGCAAGATTTCGGAAGACCACGGAAAGCACACTGGAAAGCCCGAAGTGGTCAAACGATTCATGGAGATGCTTCACATCAACTAAACATTCTTTCCACCCAACGGAAAGGGCTCCACAACCAGCCGGCAGCTATAGGGAAATATCCCCTTCGAGCTGCCGGCTGTCGCTTTTGCATTCTCGCGCATTCTTATTACATTTGCACCACAATAATCGATTATATTTTAATATGCAACAAGAACTTTTCAGTAGGTTGCCCTACAAGGTAGCCGATTTGTCTCAGGCCGAGTTCGGTCGCAAAGAAATTGCCATCGCGGAGCATGAGATGCCCGGACTGATGGCGTTGCGCGAGAAATACGGAGCTGAGAAACCGCTTCGGGGCTCACGCATCATGGGTTCACTCCACATGACCATCCAAACGGCGGTGCTCATCGAGACGCTCCTCGAACTGGGAGCTGAAGTGCGTTGGTGCTCTTGCAATATCTATTCTACGCAGGATCATGCCGGAGCAGCCATTGCGCAAGACGGCGTGGGCGTTTTTGCGTGGAAAGGCGAAACACTGGCCGACTACTGGTGGTGTACACTACAAGCCTTAAATTTCGACGACGGACATACGCCGTGCCTGATTGTGGACGATGGTGGCGACGCTACACTCATGATTCACCTCGGCGTACAAGCTGAAAAGGATATCACCGTGCTCGACACGCTTAGCGAGAGCGAGGACGAAGCCGAACTCAAACTTATCATTCGCCGCGTGCTCGAAGAGCGCCCACAGTTCTTTAGCAATATCGCCAAAAACATGAAGGGCGTGAGCGAGGAAACAACAACGGGCGTACATCGCCTCTACCAGATGATGGAGCGTGGCGAACTCCTCTTCCCTGCTTTCAATGTCAACGATAGCGTGACAAAATCGAAGTTCGACAACCTCTACGGTTGCCGCGAGAGTTTAGCTGACGGCATCAAGCGCGCCACGGATGTGATGATAGCCGGAAAAACCGTTGTTGTGGCGGGCTACGGCGAAGTGGGCAAAGGCTGTGCACAAAGCATGCGCTCCTATGGTGCTCACGTCATTGTCACTGAGATCGACCCCATCTGCGCCCTGCAAGCCGCCATGGAAGGTTATGAAGTGATGACGATGGAAGAGGCCGCTCCAAAGGGAAACATCTTTGTCACCACTACGGGCAATATCGACGTTATCCGCGTTGAACACATGGAGCAGATGCCCGATCAAGCCATTGTTTGCAACATCGGCCATTTCGATTCGGAGATTCAAGTGGCAGGGCTGAAAAAGTTTCCTGGTATCAAGGTCACAAATATCAAACCGCAAGTGGACTCTTACCTCTTCCCCGATGGGCACCGCATCACGCTGCTTGCCGATGGCCGTTTGGTCAATTTAGGGTGTGCAACGGGGCATCCCTCCTTTGTGATGTCTAACTCTTTCACCAACCAAACACTGGCGCAGATAGAACTCTATAAGAACCACTACGAAGTGGGCGTCTATCGCCTGCCGAAACAGCTCGATGAGGAAGTGGCACGCCTCCATCTCGAACGCATCGGCGTCCACCTCACACGCCTCACCAAAGCTCAAGCCGACTACATCGGAGTGAGTGTTGATGGTCCTTACAAGGCTGAACATTATCGTTACTAATATCCTTACACGAATGAATACTCTCAAAAAATATCTCCCCGACGCTGCCGCCGTCGTTTTGTTCCTGCTCATCTCTCTGGCGTATTTCTTCACGCCGCTGAGCGAGGGACTCGTCCTTGGCGGCCACGACGCACAGGCCTCCATTGGGCAAGGACGCGAGAATATGGAATACACGCAGCGAACGGGCGAAACCACACGCTGGGTCAACAACGTATTCAGCGGTATGCCTACTTACCAGATCGCACCGTCTTACAAGTCATCGTCCTTCTTGGGCTTCTTCCAAAAGATTTACGCCGTAGGGACGAGCGGCCCGCTCTGCTATCTGTTCCTCTTCCTCTTAGGGTTCTACATCCTGCTGCGGGCGTTCAACTTCAAACCCTACCTTGCAGCATTGGGCGCAATACTCTGGGCGTTCAGTAGCTACTTCCTCATCATCATGGCAGCAGGCCACATCTGGAAAGTGATGACGCTAACGTTCATCCCGCCCACCATTGCTGGTCTCGTGCTGTGTTATCGTGGTCGCTATCTTTGGGGCGGTGTCGTCACAGCACTTTTCACTGCTTTCCAGATTCAGGCAAACCACGTGCAGATGTCCTACTACTTCGTGTTCCTTATGCTCTTCATCGTTGTGGCTTACGGCATCGATGCACTGCGCAAGAAGGAGGCGAAAACATGGCTCAAAGCTACGGGTGTAATCCTCGTGGCGGGACTTCTCGGCATAGCTGCCAACTTGCCCAACCTTTACCACACTTGGCAGTATTCTAAGGCGTCTATCCGCGGTGCGGCCGAACTCAGCCCGTTGCCGCAAGAGAAATCACAGAACACCAATGGCGGGCTAGATCGCGACTACATCACGCAATGGAGCTATGGCGTTGACGAAACGCTCACACTGCTCATCCCCGACTTCAAAGGTGGCGGCTCTTCCTCCATCCTTGATCGCCCCGATGCTACCGACCTCGAAGGCTACGATCAGTTCTATCAATGCGCAGGAGCCACACAGCAAGCTCTCCAGCAGAGCAATCAGCAAGCTACGCCTCCAGGACTTATCCAATACTGGGGTGAACAACCCATGACGGTTGGCCCTGTCTATGTGGGCGCACTCGTTTGTTTCCTCTTCATCTTAGGCCTATTCTCTGTCAAAAGTCCAATCAAATGGGCGCTCCTCGGGGGCACACTGCTCTCCTTCCTCTTTGCGTGGGGTCACAACAGTCCGGCGTTCACGAATTTCTGCATCGATCACCTGCCCATGTACAACAAATTCCGCACGCCTTCTAGTGCGCTCGTTGTGGCAGAGTTCACAATGCCGCTTCTAGCTATCATGGCGTTGGCGCGCATCCTCCGCGAACCTCGTTCGCTTTGGGCAAACCGAAGAGAAAAAGTTGGACTCATCGTCAGCTCTCTCCTAACGGCGGGTCTCTGCCTCATACTGGCTTTATTCCCGAGTTTAGCGGGCAACTGCATAAGCAGTCAGGACCAGCAGGTTCTCGACTATCTCACCAAAGCTGGCGGACCAGAATTCACCACGGCCTACTCGGGCGCTATCACGTCGATGCACCACGCCATCCTCAGTGCATCCGCACTGCGCTCTTTCTTCGTCATCCTCCTGGGCGGTGTGGCTATTGCCCTCTACTATCTGCTCAATAAGAACCGCGAGAAGGCACAAGGCGGATGGTGGCTCGTCCTCGTTTTAGGTGTTATCAGTATCGTTGACCTTTGGGGCATTGATAAACGTTACCTCAACAACGAGAGTTTCACCGATCCTGTACAACTCCAAAATCTCACGCCGACAGCAGCCGACCGCGTTGTGATGCAAGATAAGGCAGACGGCCGCGTGCTCGATATTTCGCAGGGCAATCCTTTCAATGAAACGAGCAACCACAGTGGTTATTTCCACCAGAGCATCGGTGGCTACAACGCTGTGAAACTCCGCCGCTATCAAGACCTCATTGATCGTCAGCTCAACAACGAGATGAGTCGTTATCTCTCTGCTATCTCGGAAGCTGAAGGTGATATGACGAAAGTGCCTAGCGACAGTCTCGCACCTGTACTCAATATGCTCAATACGCGCTACCTCATCTTCGGTGCCAACGCCAACCAGGCCGTTCGCAATCCTTACGCCAATGGCAACGGATGGTTTGTCCGCACACTCCGTTTCGTCAAAGGTGCCGATGCTGAAATGGCGGGCCTCACGGGCCTCGATACGAAGCACGCTGCAGTGGCCGATGAGAAGTTCCGCGCCGTCCTCGAAGGCTCTCCGCTCGACAGCGGTAGCATACAGCTCACTAGTCGCCAGCCCAACGAACTCCACTATCAGGTGGCAACTCCGAAGGGTGGTGTAGCAGTTCTGAGCGAAATCTACTACCCTGGATGGGAAGCCACCATCGATGGGAAACCTACAGAGATTGGCCGCGTCAACTATGTGCTGCGTGCCCTCAAAGTGCCTGCAGGCAAACATGAGTTGGTGCTCACCTATCGCCCCGCGAGTGTATCTACCACTGAAACGGTAGCGTTCGTCTCCATCGCTCTCATCCTCGTGGGCTTCATCGCTGCTTTCATCATCGCGCTTCGCAAACCACATAAAGAAGAAGAACCAGCATAACCCTTGCTGACATATAAAAACATGAAATCCTCGGACAGCTCCCACTGAGCCTCCGAGGATTTTTCTTTATTAGAGCTTTTAGGACAGATAAACACCATGTAAATGTACACACAGAATAATAAAAGTCCCTAATTTTCAGGAAAATCAAAAAAAGGAAGGGACTGTACAGACAATGTGTACAGCCCCATTTACTACTTTTTAGAGTGCTAATAAAGCGACAAAGTCTTTATCGGCACTTTCTTGCGCAAAGATAGTGTTTACTTTTAGCTCATGCAAATATTTCGCAAATATTTTTTATTCCTGTTGCCTTTGCTATCGTCTTTTGAACTCTCTCACAATTTTTGTTCTTATTGAAAAGCTTTATCAACTCTTCTTTCAAATCTGCTTGCCTATTCCTTGAAACAATGCCAATCATATAATAGATTACTTTTATCGCACCATGAAGATTCTGATAATCTGCTTCTGCCATTCTTCCAGCAGGACCACGTCGTATAGATTTCGGCAATGCTATATCATATAAGACATTGCCATGAGCACAGTGATTTCTTATGGTACTAATCAAACTTAGATAGCTTTCAAAGACTTTCAGCTGACACACATTGAAATGCTCACTTATATTTCTACGAATTTGTTGATCGTTAATCGCTTTAAAAAGATGTATAATCCCTCCTAAAGTCATAAACTCCAAAGTTTTCCACGCTGGAGCATACTTATCGTCTTCATGTGTTTTATGATGCTGCTTTATGGCTGGTGTCTGCCTGAATCTACTTGTATAAACTTCCCTTTCAAAACTGTCTACATATGTTTGAGAAACAATGGCAGGATCTACAAACCAAGTTGGAGAGCCTTTATAACTATTTGAAACATGGTAAGTAATAAAAGTTCTGAGATGAATCTCAATGCGATTAAGATACTTTGTAAGAATACTTCTAAGAGTGAAATCAAAGTAGTATAATTTTACGATGTCATCAAAATTTGTACCCTCACGGAAATTATGTATTCTCCGAGTCTTACATGGATATGAAATTTCAAATGGAAACCAATAAAAGCCCAAACGATAATAGCCTACATCGAGTAATACTTCCTTTGCTTTATCTTCATTGTTTATTAACATGCCCCTTTCTTTCAGAAGGCATATTTGTTGGTCGATATCTATTGCTTCTTTTCCCATCAAATATATTTTTCTTTATCTAAAGCTTTGATATTCCCCTATAACAACGACTAATTAGAACATCTAGAATAACATATTATTTGCAAGCTTTAATATAAATATTTGCAAAAATAATCTATTTTCTCTAAAATAAAAGCGTTTATGCAAATATTTGGTTCATCAAATAAACACACAAGTCCCACTAAAACTAAAAAGCAACAAATACTGCCCCCTCACATTCACTAACGAGGACATAATTAAGCGCAAGTCGGCTGCCACAAAATGCCTATATCCAAAATTTCTTGATAGTGGCTAATCTATAAGGAAACGGTAGCTTTCGTCTCCATCGCTCTCATCCTCGTGGGCTTCACTGCTGCTTTCGTCATCGCTCTTCGCAAACCGCGCAAAGAAGAAGAACCAGCATAACCATCGCTGACATATAAACAGGGTTCATCCCCGAATTGCGTAGATATTTTTCTTTACTCATAAATACCTATACAATTCGGGGATGAACTCTATTTTCCTCTCCGCAATATCCTTAAGTGGGTATTGCGGATTTTTGTTGGAACCTCACACTGAAGGTGTGGAGGAAAACGCGCGGACATGGGCAGCAGTGACTGCTGTGCGCCACCCTCACTCACTTCCTGGTAATGTCCGAAAAACAGGAAATATTAGCTCTTATAGAAATAGAGCGCATTACAAATAATCTTAAGCATTTAATAAGGAAGTAAAAGAACCCAAGCCATCCTTCCCTTCAAACGTTTGGTATCCTCTCAGAGGCAGTATTTATTGGGAATGGCGCAATGTTTCAGCCTACAAACGGACCAATAGATCTAACAACTATTTGAGATACTATTGTGTTATCCAATATTATGTATTTATTCAATTTATTATTTTAAAAAGCTATTTTATCTATCAAGCGTATTTCGCCGATAATTACCTTTGCTTTACCACTGCCTTGTATGTATAAATTATCAAATTGTGATGGCTTATTGGTAAGTACAACTTCTGCCAATAGCATAGAACCTGTCGAAACGCCAGCCACTGTTTGTATCCGACCAACTACGTAGTCTTTTTTATCAGTCTGTATTAACAAAACCTGTTGTCCAACCCTTATCTTCAATCCTTTTGCTACTGGTATCTGTAAAAGGATTATTGGATTTGTCTTAATTGGTGGAATAATCCATCCGAGAGTGTCTCCAGCTGATACCATTGAACTATTCTTGTATTGGAGGTTGTGATAGAACCTTCCAGCTGTATTTGCCATCACGATACGCTCTCCATTTTGCGTTCTTATTTGCGCAATAGTTTGGTGTATATTAGCAAAAGATGTTTCTTTTGCTAAGTTCAATAGTGTACCATTACTAGGTGCAAATTGGGCAATGGGTTCTGCATACCCTTTAATCACAAAAGACACATCTATATATTCAGGAATAGTAAAGGTATAAGCCCCTATACCGAAGATAAGGATGATAAATCCTATCAATGCAATTCCCCATCGCATTATCCAATGTGGAATAGTTCCCATCACCTCGTTGACTTCCTCACTGCGTATAGATAGACCTTTATCTTTTAGAGTATTATTTTCCGTTTCCATAGAATTATAGCTTTATTGGCCAAGTTCGAGTTGGTTCTTGACAAGTGTATAATACGCACCTCTGAGTTCGAAAAGTTCCTTGTGTGTACCTTCTTCAATAACTTTACCATGGTCAAGTACTATTATTTTATCAGCATTGTACACGGTACTAAGTCGATGGGCTATCACAAGGACAGTCTTTCCTTGATAGAAAGATTGGAGATTATTCATAATAATGCTTTCATTGTTTGCATCTAGTGAATTGGTTGCTTCGTCAAAGAAAATGAACTCTGGGTTTTTATATACTGCGCGAGCTATTAAAATACGTTGTCTTTGTCCAGCACTGAGTCCTTTACCTTCCATACCTATCTTGGTACTATAACCCAATGGTAGCGAATTAATGTATTCATCAATATTTGCAACCTTTACGGCATGGTGCAGGCGTTCTATATCAATTTCATCGGTAGATATGGCTATATTACGAGCTATGGTATCTGAGAAGATAAAACTTTCTTGCATTACACTACCAGCTTTGCTGCGCCATAAATGGGGATTTATGAGAGATAGAGGACTATTGCCAACCGTAATTTGCCCACGAAGAGGTTCATAGAATCCCTGCAAAAGTTTAACGATGGTCGTCTTACCACTGCCACTAGCACCTACAATTGCTGTAATTTTGTTGGCTGGTATGGTAAGGCTAACACCATCGAGAGCATAGTCTCGGTTCGCGCCGCTATAACTGAAATAAACGTCTTTGAGATGGATGTCTCGATTGTCGGGTAACCGAACAAGTTTGGATTCGATATTTTGTTCTTCATCAGCTTGGTTGTGTACTTCATTCAATCGTTCAAGGCTAATCTTTGCATCCTGAAATGACTGAGCAAAATCTATAAATTCGCTGATTGGGGCAGCTACTTGCCCAAGAATGTAGGTGAGAGACATCATCATACCAAGGGTCATTTGTCCATCAACAACAGCTTTGGCAGCAATAAAGCTAACGATTAAGCTAGTACTTTGTGTAAAAAAATAGGAACCCGCTTGTTGAATTTGACCAAGCGATAGCACACGCACATTTATCTTAAAGAGTTTTACTTGAATGTGCTCCCACTCCCAACGTTTTTGCCGCTCACAGTTGTTGAGTTTTATCTCTTGCATTCCTTGTATAAGTTGAATAATTTTGCTTTGTTCACCGGCAGACTGATTAAATCTCCTAATATCAAGTTCTCGACGAAAACGCATAAAAGCCAATACCCAAACAAATAGAAGGGTATTTCCGCAAAGGAATATCAAAAGAATGAGTGGATTATAATAGCCTAGTATGGCAGCAAAAATAAAGAAGTTGACAGAAGAAAATAGGATACCCATAGTATTGCCCATCAAGAATGATTTGATGCGTGCATGGTCACCAATGCGTTGCATGATATCTCCAGTCATCTTCGTGTCAAAATAATGGAGAGGTAACTTCATTAATTTCATCAAAAAATCGGATATGAGGGCAATATCTATGCGAGAATTTATGTGCAACATTATCCAACTCCGCAGGAAACCGATACATAATTGTGAGATAAATAAAGCAAGCTGGGCTATAAGGATTAGTGTGATTAATCCGAGATTGCGATCACCGATACCTACATCAACCATGGCCTGAGTAAGAAATGGAAAAACAAATTGCAAAAGACTTCCCAATGCCATACCAACTAAGAGTTGCACAAATTGTCCCTTGAAGGGAGTTAGGTAGCGAGCGAAAAAGAGAAAATCGCGCTTTGTAGTGTGTTCTGCCTCTTCATCTATCGTTCCAAAATCGGAACTAGGTGTTAGTAAGAGAGCTGTTCCTTCTCGTTCACCTCCATTGGTCGTACTACACCAACACTTTTCAAATTCTTCCTGAGTATATTTAATGCATTTTGACGCAGGGTCGGCTATATAGAATGAATATTTTCCGTTGCGGACTGTTTTAACCTTATAGAGTACTACAAAGTGATTTTGATTCCAATGGAGAATACAAGGAGATGAAACCTTTTCTACTAGTTCGTCAATTGTGATACGGACTCCTAATGAACGCAGACCAATACTCTCTGCCGCATCACTAATGCCAAGCATAGACACCCCTTCATGCGTGATATAGCACTTTTTACGTAGTGTTTGAAGTGAGTAGTGCTTGTGATAGTACTTTAAGACCATTCTCAAACACGCAGGTCCACAATCCATTGCATCAAATTGGGGATAAAAAGGAAACGAGATGTTATAGCTCATTTTTAGCAAAGATATTTGTGAAAATTTGATAGTAGTTGTGAAAAATATAGTTTTCATCAAGGAGACCATCTTCATTCGGCAATGCATAAGCGTTAAGCAACTTTTTTAGATGTGCAGCATAACCATTTGACTTGTTCTTTATCAAAAAAACAAGAGTTCATTGCGAATTCGATTTGCGGTTTCCATCTGCCGCTGATTATGTATGCGACTTACTAGTCCTTCAGAAGTGCGATATTCTATCAAAGGCTTTGGAATGATATATAATGAGCCACCGCGACAAGCAATCTCTGCCCACAATTTGTAGTCCTCTGCATAAATATACTTTGGACGATACTTCAAACGATGTTTATTAAGAATGGCTGTACGAATCATTACTGTTGGGTGGGCGATGAAGTTGCCTAGGAGAAGAATATAAGCAAACGGCTTAATTGTCCCTTCTATTCCATTATTATAAATATTGTTACCTCCCATCTGTTGCATATAAGTAGCACAAATTGTAATATCTTTATCTCTTTCAAGAACAGCCACTTGGTCTGCTAATCGTGTAGGAAACATTTTGTCATCTGCGTCCATACGAGCTATGTATTTCCCCTTAGCTACAGATAGTCCATAGTTGATTGTAGCGATGTAATTATGTTTTCGTCTTATTAGTCAGATACGATTATCATTAATGTTATTAAGGAAATCAGTACAACCATCAGTAGATCCGTCATCCGAAATAAGTAGTTCATAGGATGTATAGGTTTGATTGATTACGCTCTCTACAGCCTCTTGAAGATATTTGCCAACATTATAGCTGGGGAGAATAATTGATACCAAAGGAGACATGAGTTTATAAGCCATCGTTATATTGCTTGTTATTTGGACTTTTTGTTAAATCTATAAATCAGATGCAGCATGACGTAGCGGTGTAGCGTATTCGACCAAGTTTCTATACGCCCTTGCGCGTTAATGCTTTGCTGTATGTTGCTCAGGCTATTAAAGAGGTCGAAAGCCGTAAGTTGTAACGTTAAGTTTTTATTGCGCAAAATGGACTTAGATAGGGTTGCATTTAATACGAGATTGTTGGTATTCATGGATTGTGCTTCGTAGCCGTATTTGGTATAAAGCGATAAATCTGTTCCCAACTGAATATCCCAAAGAATAGGTAACGATGCAACGAAAGCATAGCGAAACTTGCGTATGCTGATGTCTGTTGATGTTGCTTCGGATGAAACACCATGCAACCACTCGCTCCGTATTAGGAATTTGAGGGAGATATCCCCCGCTTGGTATTTGATGCCAAGCTGATTATTAAATGTAAAACTCTTCATCGCAATACGCGAAGACACATTGTTGTTTCCCAGTACTCCACCATAGCCTACGCTCCTTGCGATGTCGATCTGAGTTGTAATTTCAGGAAAAAAGTGCTTGTGTTTATCAATGGCTTGTGTGAAATTGCCATGCAACTGCAAGTCGTAATTACCATTGACATTGAGCGGAGTATAAGTGGAAACACCTGTCTGCCTGTCGTAAAGGCGTTGTAGCGTCGTCTCATTGTGTGAGACAGAAAAAGTACCCGACAATCCAAAATTTCTCACCTTTTCAGCGTTACTCTTTGAGTAATTGATGCTTGCGGTATGGAGACCCTTGTTGTGCAATGAAGGATTGCCTATCATTACACTTAGTGGGTCGCTCGTGTCGCTCAAGCCCGTAAAATACACCATATTGGGTTCTTCTTCGCGATAGGCGTAAGAGAAAGCCCAACTGTTGCCATTGATAGTCAGTGAGGGTTCGAATACGGTATAACTTAGGCGAGGGTGTGAAGCTTCGGTTGATAGTCTACTCTCGTGTAAGCGTACATTGACCATTCTTAGAGGAACGTGTAGGGATACGAGCCATCGGGGAGAAGCATAGCGCAATTGCATTTCGGGGGTATGGGTGATGCGCCGCAAGTTCCGATTAAAACTATTGTGGAGGTCGGCTGCGAACAATTGGGCAACACCTACATCAGGCAATATGTAAAGGGTATCGAGGCGGCGGTCGCTATTTGTACGCTGAGCTGCAAATTCATATTTAGCAAGCAGCTTCAGATTGGCAGGCAAAGAGTATTCGTAATTAAGAGAGGCTTTGCCACGAGTATCCTCATAATAAGATTTTTCTGCTTGTTTTTGAGATAGCGTATTGGACGCTGGGATGCTGTTCAGCGTGTACGCCGCCGTATTACTGTAATGTTGCTTCTCGTATGCAAATTCAGCGTACAGCGAGAGAGGATTTCCTGTAAAGGGACTTTCCCACTTCGAAAGCCCTGATGCGATGAATGAGCCCCGATGTGTCGTTTCAAAAGTTTGGCGTTCGTAGCTATTCACTAACGCTCGGAGCACGTCAGCTTGGGCTGTGTGGTTGAACACGCTGTCGAGTGATGCAAGGCGGTAACTTTCGTAAGGTAGTTTATCTAGTTCTATGCTTCGGCTCGTGGCATCACTTCTGAATCGGCCGTATTCACCACCCAAAGTAAATTCTGTATAAATTTTGGGTAATGGTAAGCACAACAAATTGCGCCAAGTTAGTTCTGTGCGAGAGGATTGGGCTGAGGAGAGAGAACGCGAAAACGCATGATAGTCAGCCAATATACTATTGGCTGCGGTTTCAGTAATGACATTTTTATTGCTATGTGTTGCAGTGAACACAGAGCTATAAGAGCTTTTGCTTTCTCCAAATTCCGTGTAAAAGTCCATACCTACCGACTTGTCGGTAAAAGGTTGTATTGGTAAGATTTCGGCAGAATGTTCAATATTTTCACCTGGCTGCTGCGTGATACCAATATTATTCAGATTTGCAAATGCGGCTATTCTTCTTTTGCTCGAAAAGCGCATTCCAAAAAGTCGGGCTACATAGCGGTCGTCTGTGCCATAGCCAACATTCGCATTGGCAAGCCAACTTTCGATATACTCTTTCTTTAAGGCAACATCCAGCACCAAATCATCTTGCAACCGTTCGATAGAATCTCGTTTGAACAAATAATCTGCTTTGTCTCCTCGCCTATATGTCTTAATCTTGTTCACCGTATAGGCTGGGAGGTTTTTAAGTGCAACAGAGGGATTCCCTTGAAAGAAATCCTTACCATTGACAAGTAAGCAACTGACATATTGCTCGTTGACAAATATTTGTCCGTCTTCAGTGAGTCGCACTCCGGGTAACTTGGCAATGAGCGCATCCAGCATAGATCCCTCTGCCAATTGAAAAGCAGAAGCATTGTAAACAATCGTATCTCCTTTATTCACCATCATCACTTTCGAAGCATGCACTACAGCTTCTCCCAGTAAATGCACCTTGTTCATCCTAATGTCGGCAACATCAAAGGATTCGGGCCGTTTTCCATGTAGCTTGTCAGGTATCTCTATATCTATATACTCGTCTTCATATTTGGGCGATGTAATATGAATGATATACTTGCCCGTATTGGGTACTGGGATGTTATAAGTAATCAAGACGGTACCATCCGTAATCCCATATTTCTTGCACCAATCGATTGGTCGCCCCTGACTTACCACAAGACTATCGGTACGCATGAAGGTAAGATTAGCATCTTCTATCGGTTCGTTTGTAATTGCATCTACCAATTTTCCTGCCACATATACACTATCATTTGTACTAGCCGAAAGACGAAGACAACTCGAAACTATAAATAATAGTGTAAGGATGGTATTTCTGTAAATCTTCATAGAATTAATATTTAAAGAAGAATAGTAAAGTAACGTGCTGATAATAAATCAGTACCTTACTTTACTGTTTTTTGTACTAACTACAAGCATTACTTGCATGACTTGGATCTGATGAATAGTCACCAGCAACGCAAGCACAACGTTTCCATGCACCTTTAGTAATAGTAGTACATTTCCCTGAGAATGGTAAATACCCTGTTTGACCAGAAAGTTTGACCATTAACCTACAAGGTTTTCCCTCAGGATTACAAACGCTAGATCCTAAGTTAATAGCACTGCCTCCAAAGAGGTTCTTCATCTCTTCATTGGTGAGAAGAGTTGCCTTTTTCAAGGCGATTGGTTTAATTGTCTTCATTTTGATAAATTAAAAACTTTAATAATTTAATTATATAGTCGAATAATGCGGCTCAAAAAGTAATTTTCGATACCCCTCCTTCATAAGAGATATAGAGTATTTAGTTTGCACATAATCCATAGCATTACTGCAAATGGAATGACGCAAATTATCTTCTAAATTCAGAGCTTTGATTAATGTCTTTTCCAAGTTTTTAGCAAGATGAGAGTTAACATGAGCCACTAAAGCATTCTTGCCATGATGGAACATATCAGTCAAACCATTACCGTCTGTAGTTACGATTAATAGACCACTTGCCATCATTTCCATCCCTGTATAGCTACACTGCTCTGTGTAAGATGGCAACACACCTATATCAGCAGCACGATACCACATATTCAGACGCTCCTTGTCTATTAATCCTGTATATACGATGCACGATGCACTTTGTGGTGTAATCTTGACAAAATCATTGAATCTGAAAACCTCTCCTGCAATTACTAAACGTAGATTATCAAAACATTGATACAATGCTTCAAATGCCTGTAATAGTTCCTCTATCCCCTTAGCTTTTGTCGTACGCCCAACGAAAAGTATTATGCGTTCCTTCTCCCCAACTCCCAATCTTTTACGTATTTGCACTCTACTCAGTGGTATATTATAATTAGGAGCTATAGAAAAACCGTTAGGAATGAGATGTATTTTTTTTATTGGAACATTGTAGGTCTTGCAGAGAAGTTCTCTCGTGGTTTCAGAGAGACACACCACATAGTCTGCTATGCTATACATCCGCCGCTCCTGGATAAAGAATTTTTTGCAATATGACTCTATCTCATATCGTTCTTTTTGTTGAGAGGTTTTAGAGAGAATCTCTTGCAAACGAATCTTATTGCCTAATAAAGAATCAGTCCAACCTTGGTCATGTATCACGAAAATCAATTGTGACTTTTTATATTGACGGCGCAACTGTCTTAAAAAATCCACGCATGGCGAGTGACTTATTATAAATGCATTGTCAATATTATCAGGTATATACATTTTAAACAAAGGCCAACATAAACCACCTATTTCTAGAAATGCGCCTCCATGGCAAATGGGAAATTTGAAATGCCGAATTTTGTCATTTTGATTTACCTCAAAATATTTTCCGTCCGAGTTGAAAGATAATAAATTAACTTCTACGTCTAATGTACACAGACATGAAAGTAAAAACTTCATATAAGTTCCCACTCCATTCTGTTTAGAAGAAATATATTCATCAATGATAAATATCCTTTTCATTTGTGAGTATTATTTATTATTCATGATAACAAGTGTAACCCTATGTAGCCTGCCAATCCTTTCCGTAATCCCAAGTTTGTCATAGGTACACGCTTGGGTACTTGACAGAATTGATAGGGATTCATGTCGTAAATCATATTTCCTTTAATAATACAACTATAGGTATGGTCTAATGACTTCCATATATCATTTTTGGCTTTGTTTGTTGTAAGAAGTTCTTCCCAATCATCCAAATACTTTTGATCAAAAGCAAACTTTCTTTGTTGTATTGCGCCTTGCATATGTGCTAAAACATAATGTGCCAATCCGAGTGACCCCGTATCAAGACTTTCGTCCTTAATGCGATGAATATTCAAAGCCATAATCTGCTTGTCAATCTCTTCTGTTAAATCAATACCACATCCTTTCATATAACCGTTTTGAATGAGATATTCTATCGCCCAACCTATTCCTGCCAATCCGTGAGCCAATCCGATTGTCATGTCTTTGGGTATGTGTGAAATAATTTTTTCCATCAAGAAATCAGACACACACTCAACAATGGGCTCATTGCGCTCTCGAGAATAGTTTGCCAAAACAAGCATTACACCTGCCATACCATCAAATAAACCTAATGCCATAGGTGTATCATATGAATGAAGTATTAAATGATGTAGCAACTTTTGTTCTTTATTGAATTTCAATCTATCCATAGTTGTAATGTTTCGTCTAACATAGTAATGCTATCTCCGTAAGAGTAAAGTATTACATAGGTAATTCCTTCACTTTTTATTTACCTGCGAGTTTTTTTTCATAAGAAAGACTATTTTAATTATATAAAATACAGCATGTCTTCTAAAACATAGCCATAAGGCAACTTGTGACCATTCACGAGCAGGGTTGGAGTAGAGTTTAGTCCCGTAGCTTCCAGCCAACTCTGATGTCTATTGAACTCTTTGTTTACATCTTCGGTGTCAATACTCAGATGATAAGCATCAAAAAAAAGCTCCTCTTCAAGCTTACCCTTGTCGTACCATTCTGTATAGAGTTGCCACGACTTTTCAGCACCCAATTGCTTATAGGCAGCTATCATATACTTATTGATGATATTCCACTCAGGTTTAAACGAGGTGAAGTAATACCTAACTTGACAATTAGTTTCATTTATCAACTTTTGCATACGCATATGCATAGCTGCACATGGATTACAATAGGGGTTACTCAAGATTGTGATACAAAAACTACTATTTATGTCTCCGAAAATAATAGAAGAACTTTCTGTTGGATAACTTCTTTCGACTTCTAATAAGGAATGAAAGACCTTATCGTTTATCCTAAGATGATTGTATTGCCACTGAGCTTGTTGTAGCTCATTTGACCTAGTCAAAAGGAGTATTAGCTTATGTAAAATCAATTCAAACGCAATGTATGATGCTAGTATACACATTATATTTAGCATACTAACGTTAAGAGGTTGCTGATAGTACCCTCTATATAGGAATAGGGTAAACTGAAAAACTATAACCCCTTGAATCAAAAGACAAAGTGGACACCACTGAGAGATGCGTCGTTGATACCAAATACTCCAAATGCTGTAAGGTACTGCTAGTACTCCAATATATGCTAAAGAGATATCATACTGATTAGATAATAGTAGATAAACAAGATTGACTGAAAAATAGCTAAACCCTATTTCTGACCAAGAATATCGACCTAAAATTTTTGAGGCACTACTTTCCAGTACATCATTACAACTGCTTTTCTTGAAAGAGTGACAAACGCTTTCGACTAAAGAATTGTGAACTTTTAGTTGTTGCGATAGAAGCATTAAGGAAACAAGTACTCCCAATATCGCCAAGATAATAGTAAAACTATCAGGTAAAGATATAAAGGGTCTAAGCGAAACACATAAGCCCAAAACAAATATAATGCATATAGAAAGTGCTGCCCATTCTATTTTGTGGTACAATTCATTACGTTTATGTGCTTCATAATTGGGCTCAATGCTATTCTTTTTTGGATAAAATAATAGAGCATTACCACCCCAGCTCTCTTTAAAATCATCAAGAGATAATGTCGCAGTCGTACCATATATTTCTATAATAATTTGTTCCGATGACAAACTTTTTACCAAGACATAATCATTAGCATAGTCAGCAATGAATGGAGCGGTAATAGTAAGAATCTCAGCTTTGTCATAAAAAAAATACCCCTCTGTATTGATTTTATACATTTCGCAGAGTGATTTTATACCAAAAAAAGTGTACTTGTATGGGTGTTCTTCGTAGGTACGTAATGAAAAAGCTTTTGTATACGGGATTTTCAACTCTCGTAACAAAGATATAAATATATTAGACGTAGTGTTCATTACCATTTATTTATATTGAAGCGTGATAAATTCTTATTTGTAAATACCATTTGGAAACTGTATTCTCGGATTTTCCAAGTTGCTCTGCCAACCATTTGCTTGTGCGTTATTTCTCCACAAGCACAACCTTGATTCTATTTATTATCGTCATACGATGATTTTATTTATCTGTACAGTTATAAGGTTTACTGCAAATGTACTTTTTTATTGTAGACGGAAGAATAATTTGATTTATTTTTTTGAAAATCTGTACGTTTTCCCATTTTTTTCATTTATCCCACCTTATCTCCTACTTCTATTTTACCTATAAACCCCAATTCGGGATAAGCAGTTCTTCTTTTCCTCAAAAAAGGGTTAAGAGTCAAATATGCTCCTGGAAAGAGTACTTTAATCAATTGAAATTCAACTAAGGGTCAAATATGCTCCTAAAAGAGTTCAACTTCCCTGTCTATATCGAGGCTTATAGGCCATTATAAGGTTGGAAATTAGCATTTCCCTTCGGTTGCGTGAAATTCCTGAATGTAACTGCAATTTCTTCTTCAACCAACTATTAAACGACTCAAGTGCATTGTTTGTGTTTGGCATCGTTCTAGATAGAAAATCTTGGTAGGTAAAAAGAGCGTCCAAGTGTTCCTTTAAGCTACGATATGCAGCCCTAAGTTTGCGATGAGTATAGCAGAAATTTACTCCATTTTCATCATAGGTCTTCTCGCTCAAGAACTCATCCCTGCGCGTCTTCCAATCCTATAGAAGGCTAGAGAAATCAATACGATTGCTCTGGGTTAATTGCGCTACAATTTGTTATATTTCTTGTGCTGCCAGCATTCGAGGTTTCAGAGTGAGAAGCTGACGAATGCGTTGCTTTTGGTGAAACTGACAATACTGATAGGGGACATACAAGATGCTGCGCCTTAATCCTTTAAGTCCATCTACAACGACTCCAGTTATGTCAAATCCTAAACTCTTGAGATGTTCTAATCCTTGGTTATAATCTTTATTTCTCTCTTTCCCATAAATGAAAAAATGATGGAGAATCTGATGACTTTCAGCATCCATAAAAAGGACGAGGCCAAAGTTCCTCCCCCAATACGTGGTATCCATTTGTACTACCACTTTTCGTGGGGAATGTGCTATATTGATAGGGGGGGGGTAGTTCTTGAGTTTTCGCTTAATAGAGGAAGGGGAAACACCGAACTCCTCAGAGAGCTTTTTATGGTAAATGTACCTTGGCTATATCGATTGAAAATAGCTTCTTGAGAGGGCTTTTTCCGACCGCTTGAATAGCGTTTACAGTCGTTGCAATACCAGTATCATGCCCTTTGCAAACCATGTGAAAAGAGCCACATTTTGGGCACTTTTTTACGTATTGAGTGCATCATAAACGGTAATGTCAGAATTGGGGTTAACAGCTTAGCGAACAGCCTTTATCATTCGGTCTTTGCCATAAATATCGCGGCGCAGCTCCACGTTGGAGTAACCGTTAGATTGGAACATTTCTACGGTTTCTTGCCCGTAGGCTTGATTGATTTCTACCAACACTACGGCGGCGTGGAGTTGCTGACCGAGGCGCGCCAAAGCCCGATAGAAAAGAAGGGGATCGGCGTCGGGAACAAAGAGAGCTGAGGCGGGTTCATAGTCCAAAACGTGGGCTTCCATCTCCGCGCGCTCGCGCTCACAAATATAAGGTGGATTGGAAACAATGTAGAGAGGAGCATGTGTCGGCGCGCTCGCCGCACTCTCATTTACCACTTCCAACACATCCGCTCGGCGAAAATCTACTGTAACGCCATTGGCTTGCGCATTCTGCCGCGCCACGACCAACGCCCCTTCCGAAATATCCCACGCCGTGACCTGTACACGTGGAAACTGCTTGGCCAGAGAGATGGCAATACAGCCCGTACCGGTTCCCACATCGAGAACGGAGCAAGGAACCTCGAAGGGCAGCAGAGAAGCCACCCACCCCACCAGTTCTTCCGTTTCCGGCCGAGGAATCAAGGTGTCGGGCGTCACACGAAAGGTGAGGTTGCAGAATTGTGCTGTACCAATGACATATTGCACAGGTTCGCCCTGCTCTAAGCGGCGGAGAATTTTTTCCAGCCTTATTGTATCGTCTTCGGAAAATGCCGTATCTTTGCCCAGGTAGATGTCGGTGCGCGACAGGCCAAAGGCATCTTCCAACACAACAAACGCCAGGGCGCGGGCTTCCCGTTCTCCCACTTTCGGGATGAGCGTATCAACAATTTGGCGAAACATAGATTTCATAAGGCAAAGGTAATGAATAAATCAAAAAGTACAACGGACACTTTCTATATGCACCGCTGCCTCCAACTGGCTCGGCAGGGCGAAAACGGAGCTGCTCCCAACCCGATGGTGGGCGCGGTGATTGTTGGCGAGGGACGTATCATAGGTGAGGGGTATCATGCCCATTGCGGACAGGCACATGCTGAGGTGAATGCTATCAACAGCGTGCGCCCCGAAGACCGCCCACTCTTGCAGGAGGCCACAATCTATGTGAGTCTCGAACCTTGCTCTCATTTCGGCCGAACGCCGCCTTGTGCCAAACTCATTATCGATTGCCACATACCGCGCGTGGTCGTGGGCTGCGAAGATCCTTTTGCTAAGGTCCATGGGCGCGGTATACAGATGCTGCGCGATGCAGGTGTAGAGGTGGTTGTCGGCGTTTTGGAAGAAGAATGCCGCGCGCTGAATAGAAAGTTTTTCACGTTCCATACTCACCGCCGTCCCTACATCACACTGAAATGGGCGCGCAGTAAAGATGGTTTTCTGGACCTTTGGAGAGAGACGCTCCTCGATACGGATACTGCTGCTCCACTCCCCACCCAACCAGCAGAGGAAGGCACTGAAGAAGCAACGCCTCAAGCGGCGCAACAACCCGCCCTACTCTCCACACCACTCACTCAGATGGCCGTGCACCATCAGCGGGCGCGGCATCAGGCCATCCTTGTGGGACACAGCACGCTGCGCCTCGACCGCCCGAGTCTGACGGTGAGAGCGTGGGACGGAACCGACCCGCTCCCCGTTGTCTTGGGGCGCGTGGCCGAGGGAGAACTCCCACGCGGTTGGCAGTGCTTTGCGGACATCGAAACCATGCTCGATTCGCTCTTCCGGCAGAACGTGCAGAGCCTCCTCGTTGAGGGCGGCGCGCAAACCTTGCAGTCGTTCATCGATGCGGGCCTCTGGGACGAAGCGTGGGAGGAATTGTCGTCCACTATGCTGCAAAGCGGTGTGCCTGCCCCGCGTATGCCCTACGGCGTAGAGAAGGAAATCGTCCAGAAATTCGGCGTACCGTTCAGTCATTGGACAAATAGTTAACAACATATTTTATATCATCATGAAAAAAGTACTCTTACCCATTTGCCTTGCCCTTCTGACCTGGACTGGCAGCGGCTCTGTCCTTGAAGCGCAGGCACAGAGCGGTCCTCACAAAGTGGTGGTTGCTAAGAAAAAGGCGACCAACAAAACGAACACCAACGAAGTGCGACAGTTCTATAAGCACTTCCTCAAAACCTATATTCTGGGAGGCAAGGATGTACACAGCAATCCGAAATTCAGAGCACACTTCTCCGAAGAGTTGATAGAGAAGCTCCACGAAAGATTTGTGAGCGAGTATGACGACGAGGACGGAATGGGCCTTGCCGTATGGCTCTTCCGTGGCGGCGGGCAGGATCCCGACGACGCTGAGATGCTGCGCACACTTTCGGTGCAACCAGCGAAGGACAACTGGTATGTGGTCAAGATGACCTCCAGAGGAAAGCGCGATACCCTACGCGTGAGAATAGTGAAGAAGAACAAAAACTTCCTTATCACGGATGTGGAAAACCCCGATTGGTGAGACGCACCACAACGGCCTAAACATAAGAAAGTCCCCGGTATTTGCAGATACCGGGGACTTCTCTTTTCTATTTGTCAAGAGCCACTAAGCCATCAGGTGCATAGAACCTACGAAATAGAGCACCAAGTAGCCGAGCACCATAGAGACGATGCCCATTGTTAGCCCCACTTTCAACATCTCGTTTTGCTTCACGAGGCCCGTACTGTATGCAATGGCGTTCGGCGGAGTACTGATGGGGAGACACATCGCACTGGAAGCAGCGATGGCGATACCGATGAGAATCGTTGCCGTGCCGCCGATAGAGCCGAGCGCACCGCCCATACCTTTGCACACAACGGCCAGAATCGGCACGAGCAGAGCTGCCGTGGCCGTGTTGCTAATGAAGTTGGAGAGGAAGAAGCAGATAAGGCCCGAAATGAGCAAGATGGCCACAGGGCTCCAAGAGCCAAATGGGATACTGTCGATGGCGTTCTCTGCCAAACCTGAGCCATTCATGCCGAGACCTAAAGCGAAACCGCCCGCTACCATCCAAATGACACTCCAGTTTATCTCCTGCAAATCCTTCGCCGTGATAACGCCCGTCACCGCAAAGACACCCATGGGCACCATTGCCACAGTGTTGGAATCGATACCCGTAATCTCCTTCGGAATGACCCAAAGCAGGATGGTGACAATGAAAGTAGCGCATACCACCCACATACGCCAACCGCGGTGTACTTCACCGGTGATGTGTAGGTCGATAGTTTTCTTTGTGAAGGGGAAGAAATAGAGCAACACTCTCCAACTGATGACGAGCAGCAGGAGGACGAGTGGCAACATAAACATCATCCACGTGCCAAAGCCGATGTCCATGTTCAGCCCCTCCGGACTGTTGAGATACTTTAAGGCAATCATGTTGGGAGGCGTGCCGATGGGCGTTCCCATACCGCCGAGATTGGCTGCAACGGGGATACTCAACGTCAGCGCAATGCGCCCCTTACCGCTGGCTGGGAGAGCGGCAAACACGGGGGTGAGGAAAGTGAGCATCATGGCCGCTGTGGCCGTGTTACTAACGAACATGGAGAACACGCCCGTGATGAGCAAAAAGCCCAACAGCACATTCTCGCTCTTGCGACCGAAGGGCTTGATCATGGAGCGAGCCAGCAGCACGTCGAGTCCCGACTTAGAGGCCGCTATGGCAAGGATGAAACCGCCCAAGAAGAGCATGATGACGGGGTCGGCAAAGGAAGCCATGACGTCCTTCGACTTGAGTAACTCGCCCACACCTTCACCCTTGAAAGGCAGAAGAGCATTGTTGGTCACAGTAAGGCACATCGTGGTGATGATACCGAGCGAGGTGGCCCAGGAGGGGATACACTCTGTGAGCCAAGAGAGCGTGGCAAACACGAAGATGGCAATGATGCGCTGTTGCACAACTGTCAGTCCGTTGATACCGAAAAAGTCGATAGGAAGATTCCAAACAATAGTGGTCACAAGGATGATGCCGACGAACTCCCAAAGCTTCTTGGGGGAGAACGCTGCACTTAGGCCGGGGGTTTTCTCTTCTGCCATAGTATTACGTTTTTTAGAATTAGTTTGCGAAATATTAGATGGGCCAAAGGTAAAGACTATTCCATAAATTGCAAAGTGAAAATAGCAAAAAGATATATATTGCCGTAAAAACACACAGGAGAAGCCGCTCCCCTTTCCGACTTTTCGAACAATTCTGCGGGAGACTCCTTTCTCTCCAATAGCGAAAAAGATTCGTTGTATCAAGCTGATTTACAACACCATAAAAGAAACCAAAAATATCCTTATTGTGTCAGCTGGCTTCCTTATTGTGTCAGCTGACGCAATAAGGCTGTCAGCTGACACCCTTATTGTATTTTTCAGCTTCTCCTTTGTAGAAATCAGTAGGTGAAAAAGGAGAAGAGAAAAAGACCCATCTTACCAAACAACGGCAGGGAGAAAGCCGCCAGGCGAAAAGTTCTGCCGAAGACTCCAAATGCTTGATTCTTGCTTTTTTGAGTTATTATTGTCGTTTATGTGTCAGATTCGGAGGGGAATCATTATTTTTGCAGAACACACATTTATATATAAGTATGAAGCGAACAATTCTCCTGATGGTTTTGCTGCTTGTGGGCTGTGCCGCGATGCAGGCGCAAACCGCTCTGAAATATGGATATTTACACTACGACTCGCTACTGGTGAAGATGAGCGACTATGCTGCTGCACAGGAGCAGCTGGCAACGCTCCGCAAACAATATCAGCAAGAAACGGACTATAACGAACAGGGATTCAAACGGCAATTTGCCGAATTTCTGCAAGGCCAGAAGAATTTCCCGCAGAACATTCTGCTGAAACGTCAGCGCGATTTGCAGGAGGCTATGGAGAAAAGCATCGCTTTCCGCCAGTCGGCTGAAGAACTATTAAAGAAAGCTGCTGTCGACCTCCTGCAGCCCGTTCGCCAACGCTTGGATGCTGCTATCCGCGAAGTGGGCATGGAGCACGGCTATCAGTTTGTGCTTAATCTCGACAATAATACAGTGCCCTTTGTGCATCCGCAATTTGGAGAGGATGCCACGCCCTACGTCAGAGAAAAGCTCCAGCGATAAACACCCTGAATTATTCCACACGCTGCGCTATATCCACAGCACAACAGAAGAAGAAAGATGTCTGAAGACTCTAATAAGCAACGCTATCCCATCGGTATTTTCGACAGCGGATACGGCGGACTCACCATTCTCCGCCAGATACGGCAATACCTGCCGCAATACGATTATCTCTATCTGGGCGATAACGCCCGCGCACCTTATGGGCCTCGTTCCTTTGAGGTGATCTATAAATACACGCTCGAAGCCGTGGAGGCTCTCTTCGCCCGCGGTTGCCGCTTGGTGATACTGGCGTGCAACACGGCATCGGCCAAAGCCCTGCGCAACATTCAGCAAATCGATCTCCCGCGCCTCGGAGCGGACCGCCGCGTACTGGGCGTGATTCGCCCTACCGTGGAAGCTGTGCCTGAGATAACGCGATCGGGACATGTGGGCCTTCTCGGCACACCTGGCACCGTCAACTCTGGTTCGTACAAAATGGAGATTTGCCGCTTGGAGAAATATGTCGAACTAACCTCGCTGGCTTGCCCCATGTGGGTACCGCTGGTGGAATACAACGAGTATGACTCACCCGGAGCCGACTATTTCGTGAAGAAACGCATTGATATGATCATGCGCCTCGACCCAGAAATCGACACGCTCATACTGGGCTGCACTCACTATCCTTTGCTTATCAACAAAATCATGAAGTATGTCCCCGAGGGGGTCCGAATCATCGAACAAGGCGAGTATGTGGCGCGCAGTTTGGTGAACTATCTCCAGCGACATCCCGAGCTTGAGGCGCAGTGCAGCAAGATGGGGCAATGCCATTACCTCACCACCGAACAAGAATCTAAATTCCGCGAAACAGCAGCTATATTCCTCCGCGAATCCCACTTACAGGTGACGCAGATTGAACTACCGGAGGTGATGGCATAAAGTTTCCATAAAATTTTGGAAGGGCCGGACGAAGCAATACGTACACACCTGCTCTTCCATTTATCTATCTTGTAAATACCTACTCACATGAAAAGAATCACCCTTCTTATGATGCTGCTCCTGAGCGTTGCTGGATTGCAAGCCAAAGACCTCGTAGTGGCACTCAAAAACGGACAGAAAATCACTTTCTCCTTGTCCGACAACCCTGTCATTACTTACGCTGGCACTACGTTTAAGGCAGTGGGCGGTAGCAATGAAGTGACGACCGACTTATCGAACGTACAGAAATACTACTTTGTTGAATCTCCCACCACAGGCCTCAACGCTCCCACTACGCACCCCACGCTGCAAAACGGAACGGCACATTTCAGCGGCTTACCTACGGGTACGCTCGTGAGCCTCTATGCCACTGACGGCCGCCTGCTGCATAGCGCAAAAGCCAACAGCAATGGCGATGCTCACATCAGCTTCGGCCAATACCCCGCCGGCACTTACGTTATCACAGCTGGCTCGGCCATCATCAAAGTAGTAAACAAATAAAGAACAGAATAATGAAAAAGATGCTTCTTGCAGCCCTATTCATCATGGGCCTTACCACTCCAGCTGCCGCACAGCACTACCACATGGTTGTGAAGCAGAAAGACGGGAAGACATTCCGCATACCAACGGATAGCGTGAAGAAAGTGACATTTACAGCGGGCGCTTCGGCTCAAGCCTCTAAGGTGTCGACCAACAAAAACGCTCAAGCGAAGGCGCAAACAAAGGTGCGCGCCAACGAGAAAGCAAGCAAAAGCGCAAACAATGGTCGCACTTTTTCGCAGGTGGTAGTTGCCAACCAGCGCAACCGCTGTGCGTAAGGCGATGATCCACTAACAAAGAAATATTAACAGTGGCGCGACAAGCATTTGCTTTTGCGCGAAAGCTTGTTGCAACAAACCGAACACAAAACGCCTGCGGCGAACACACAAGCTACTCCCTTTGATGGGTAGGATACTTGCGTGTTCGCCGCAGGCTATTTTATTGTCGGACACTCGGGCTTTGCTGCTCTGTCCGATACAGATGATAAAGCAGTGGATAAGGCGAAAGACGAGCCGCCAACAGTTGCTCAGCGGCAAGTCTCACCCCTTCATCATTTCGCGCTCTTCTTTCCGCGCGAGGTGCGTTTCTTCTTCGCCGCCGGCTTTTGCGGAGCGGGGCGCGATGCCGACTTAGCTGCAGGTTTAGCCGACTTGGCAGGATGCGCCTTTTGTTCTTCGGTTTCCACGAGCGAGAAGTCGAGCTGTCGGCGGTCTAAGTTGGCGCGCTCCACGCAGATGCGCACCTTGTCGCCCAAGGCATAGCGCTTTCGGAAGCGGCGACCGATGAGGCAGAAGTTCTTCTCGTCGAACTCATAGTAGTCGTCCTCCAAGCACCGCAGCGGAATCATTCCTTCGCAGCCGTTCTCCGTGATTTCCACATAGAGACCGAACTCCGTTACCCCATCTATGACGCCATCGAACTCTTCTCCGAGTCGGTCGCCCATAAATTCGATTTGCTTGTATTTGATGCTGGCGCGCTCTGCCGTTTCTGCCAGTTGCTCCATGGCGCTGGCGTGTTCGCAGAACTCTTCAAAGCGCGGACCGTTGGCACTTCGGCCGCCCTCCGCATATCGCGTGAGCAGACGGTGCACCATCAAGTCGGGATAGCGACGGATGGGCGACGTGAAATGTGTATAGTAATCAAACATCAGTCCGTAGTGGCCGATGTTGTGAATAGAGTAGCGCGCCTTCATCATTGCTCTTAGCGCCACCATTTCCACCATGTTTTCTTCGGGACGATTATGAACATCCTCAAGCAACTGGTTCAGACTCTTGCTCACCTCTTGCTTAGAGCCCTCCGTCCTTAGTTTGTAGCCAAATCGGCCTATAAATCCATTCAGTTTCTCCAGCTTCTCTGGGTCGGGAACATCGTGAATACGATAGACAAAGGTTTTGGGTTTCTTGCCGCGAGCCACCTTTCCGATGCGCTCTGCCACGGAGCGATTGGCCAGCAGCATGAATTCCTCCACAAGTTTGTTGGCATCGCGCGCAATTTTGAGATACGTAGAAATAGGATGGCCTTTGTCGTCGATTTCAAAGCGCACTTCTGGGCGGTCGAAGCCTATAGCTCCGTTTTTGAAGCGTTTGTCGCGCAGGAGCTTTGCCAGGCGGTTCAGCACAACGAGTTCTTCTGCAAATTCTCCCGTTAGCGGTGCTCCCTCGGGCAGCACTTCTGGATGCTCGCCCGGCGTTTGGAAATCAGCAGCCGAAGCTTCGCCGTTCTGTTCCAAGATGTATTGTGCCTCCTCATAAGTGAAGCGACGATTGGAACGTATCACGGTGTGCGCCAAGTGCCAATCCAGCACTTCGCCTCTCTCGTTGATATGAAAAATAGTGGAATATGCCACCTTCTCCTCGTCTTGTCGCAACGAACAGAGTTGGTTGCAGAGTTTTTCGGGCAGCATCGGGATGGTGCGGTCTACAAGGTAAACACTCGTGGCTCTATTGTAGGCCTCACGATCTATGATGTCGCCCTCCTTCACATAGTAAGAAACGTCGGCAATGTGTACGCCAACTTCCCACACAGCCTTACTGCTGGTGGTTTTGGGGCGTGCAGTGGAGAGCGGCAGGCCTTTACCACTGATGCGGCGTATAGAAATGGCGTCGTCGAAGTCTTTAGCGTCGCGCGGGTCGATGGTGAAAGTCACGGCATCGCGGAAATCCTCACGCCGCTTTATCTCCTCGGCTGGAATCTCTACGGGGATGTTGTCCGCAGCCTGTTCCACCTTTTCGGGATAGGAATACGGCAGATTGTACTCCGCAAGAATGGCGCACATTTCTGCATTGTTTTCGCCCTGATGTCCAAGGATGTCGACCACCTTGCCTATGGGGCTTTTCGAATCCTGCGGCCATTCCACGATTTTCACTACGGCCTTGTCGCCTGTCTTACCGCCTTTCAAGAATTTCTTTGGGATGAAGATGTCGGCAGCCAGCGAACGACTGTTGGTGATAAGGAAAGCGAAGTTTTTGTCCACTTTCAACTCGCCCACAAAGGAGTCGTTGCGACTTTCGAGTACTTCCGTCACTACGGCCTCTCGGGTGTGGCCTTGTCGGCGGGCCAGCATGGTCACTCTGACGCGGTCGCCGTCGAGAGCATGGCTCGAATTACGTTCCGTCACAAGGATGCTCTGCCCGCCATCGTCTGGAACGAACGAGTTGCGGCCGTTGCGCTTGCGCACAAACGTACCTTCCATCACTTGGGAGCGCACTGCATAGCGGTAGTTACCGCGATCGTCACGGGCTATATAATCGTTGAGAATGAGATCATCAATGACGTCGAGCATCAGCATTTTCTGCGGATGATTGGTAGCATGAAGTTCCTGAAAGAGTTCTCTCACCTTGAAATCTTTCGCTGGGTTCTGTTCGAAGAGCTCTAACAATTGCTGCACGATGTCTTTTTTAGACAATCGGCGCGAGGTTTTCTTGGACTTTGCCATATAGATATAGTTTTGCGTGAGCCACACATTGCTCACTTTCTTGCAAATATCCTTAAAAAAAACTACTTCTCCTCTCATTTAATATAAAATAACGCAGGGCTGTGACAAATATTCCTACTTTTGCAGCCTATGAAGAAAGAGATTAGAGCCATACTGCTGTTGCTCTGTGCCACATTCGCTGTGACACTCCAAGCGCAAGACATTGAAGATCCTGGTTCGGGCAAGAACTTGGAGAATGTGGCTATGCCCCACTTTGTGAAAGTGGAGAAGACGCTCTACAAGGGCGACAGTATCCCAGCTATCCGCCTCGTCGACCCTGTATATAAATATCCCCCACTTGTTTTTAAGAACGACGAGGAAAAGGCACGCTACAATCGCTTGGTGGAAAACATCAAGAAACTCCTACCGCTGGCTAAAATGGCCCGATATACCATCATCGAGACCTATAACTATGTGGAGACTTTGCCCGACCAGCGGAGCAGAGATGCCCACTGGAAACGCGTGGAGCAGGATTTGGTGAACGAGTACAAGCCTATGGTGCGCCGCTTGACTCGCTCGCAGGGCCGCTTACTTATCAAGCTCGTGGATCGCGAGTGCAACCAGACGGGCTTGAGCATTGCGCGGGCCTTCCTCGGTACTGCACGGGCCAATTTCTACCAAAGCATCGGCTGGATGTTTGGCCTAAACCTCAACAAACACTACGACCCGAACGGTGACGACCGCCTGACGGAGCGCGTGTGCCGACTGGTGGAGAGCGGGCAGATTTAGGGAATGTGCTAATGCAGCAAAGAAATGTGCTAATGTGCTAATGGGGAGCGGCGAGTGCCGCTTTTTAATGGGCTAATGCAACAATGAAATGTGCTAATGTGCTAATGTGAAGCGGCGAGTGCCGCTTTTTTAATGTGCTAATGCCGCGAGGAAATGTGCTAATGCTGGAGGGAAATGTGCTAATGTGCTAATGAGGAGCGGCGGGTGCCGCTTTTTTAATGTGCCAATGGCTAAGAAGGATGCACCGGAAAGCTTTATTTTATCGTCCAATAATTTGACAAGTGAGTCGAACGAAGTAGATGTTAAAAGAAAGGGATTTTCGCGGCGATTTATTAGATGAAGTTTGAAATAAGAAAGTTTTGATGAAGAACACCTAAGAGATGTGGAACTGCTATAAGGAAAAAACGAGAAAAAGGAGGGAGAGAGGACTGATTTTGTACTCGTAAAGCGTCGATATAATAAGGCTGTGAACGGACATCCTTATTGCGTCAGCTGATAACCTTATTGCGCTGGCCGACATCCTTATTGTATTTATCAACACCCTTATTCTGTTGCCCTTTTCAAGCAGCTCAGCGTTGCGTTGCTCAGAGATTTTATTGAGCAGCTCATTTTCGCGCCATTCTCGGAAGCTTAGAATCAGAAGTTTCTTGACTTTTCCGGAAGAGAAGACAGGACGGGCGAATCGGACAAGTCGGACAAATCGGAGGCCTTGTCTAAAAGAGGCATCAGTTCGATAGAGCTAAAAAAGAGCGAGAGTGGAGAGATTATTATTTTTTTGTATTTTTGCAACATGCAAAGTCTTCCAACTCTTTACCCCCTTCTCTTTGAGCCTAATCTACATGAGGCTGTTTGGGGCGGACATTATCTTACCAACTGGAAACAGCTTCCGCATACCGAGACTCCTATTGGTGAATCCTGGGAGGTCAGCGGCATTCCCAACTGCTCCAGCATCGTTGCTAACGGACCTTTGGCCGGCAAAACGCTCAATGAGGTCATCGCGGCCTACAAAGGGCAGGTGCTCGGAGAGGCCGTTTACAAACACTACGATGGGCAAATGCCACTGCTCATCAAGTTTATTGATGCTCAAGAAGACTTGAGCATACAGGTGCATCCCGATGACGAAATGGCCAAAGCGGTACACGGAAAGATGGGTAAGAACGAGATGTGGTACGTTATCAAAACGGAACCCGGAGCTTGTATCTATAGCGGTTTTGCGCAAGAGATTACGCCCTACGAACTACGCCAGCGCATTGCCGACGGAAGCCTGACCGATGTCATAGCACGTCATGAGGCACACCCCGGCGATGTATTCTTTATCCCAGCAGGTCGTATCCACGCCATCGGCAAAGGTATCCTACTGGCCGAGGTGCAGCAGAGCAGCGACCTCACCTACCGCATCTTCGACTACAACCGCCTCGGAATGGACGGCGAACCGCGCGAACTCCACGTCGACTTAGCGCAGCAGGCTCTCAACTACAAGGTAGACAGTCAGTATCGTACTCGCTACGAAGAAAAGAACAATAGTGCCAATTTGGTCATTGATAGTAATTTTTTCAATGTCCGAGTAGTCAATTTCGACACACCTATTCATCGCGACTTAATCAAATACGACAGTTTCTTTGTTACGATGGCCATCCAGGGCGATAGTTATATCCGTTTGCGCTCCACGGGCGAGCAAGTCCTACTCCGAGAAGGCTTCACCTGCCTCCTGCCTGCCGCCGTGGCCGATTGCGATATTATCCCTGCCAAATCGGGTGTATCGAATAAAATCTTAGATGCGTTTATCAACAACGAGTACAACCCCATCAAAACATTCTTCAAGCAAATCGTCAAATAAGAGACTAAAAAAAACAGCAAATATTCCGACAATTTATTACATTTGCACCGCTATTACCAATTTATGGCCGTGTTATCTGCTACGAAAGCCCTATTTAGCTGGGGCTTCGGAAGAGATGTGCATCGTCAGTATTTATGGAAACAAATTCAACAAAAAAACACAGTTCACATAAGCGGAGAACGAACTTTGCTTGGGCTGTCTTTTCAGCTGTCTTTTTTTTGCCCTTGGGCATAGTATCTTTTATCTACTCGCGACAAGCGGATAGCCTCTATGATGAAGAACGCCCCATGGATGCGCGCATGGCTGCTGCAACTTCACGAATGTGGTCCATCATCAGCTTTATTGTGGGTACTCTTACTTATACGTTCTTAGCCATTTACTTACATGTAAGTGGCATTTTCCAAATCTTCTGATAGCAGCGATAAAAGACGCTCAAAATTTCCTCAAACGCAGTTGCCAATACGTTTGAGTTTACATTCATTAAGTAGGAATACCCCCTACAGGGTATCTCACCTCTCATTGGGAAGGCCTATCTTTGCCTATCCAAATTGCCGTATTTTCATTCGGAATGAGAAGGAGAGATATCGTTTTAACCATTATATTAGGGAGTGTTAGTATTGTGGGCTTCGCGCAGAACGTGAGAGGCACCATTATGAGTGCCAAGGACAAACAGCCCATTATGTTTGCCTCTGTCACGCTCAAAGAAAGCCACCTCTACGCCTATACAGACAAATCCGGACACTTCATTATCAAAAACGTACCCAAAGGGCCAACGACAGTAGTCGTTAGTTGTTTGGGCTATGCTTCGCGCACGCAAACCATCAACTTTACGGGCAAAGACATCGTCATGGATGTGACGCTCGACGAGAACGACCTCAAACTCGGTGAAGCCGTAGTGGTGGCAAAGCGCAAGCGCGACGATGCTACAACAGCCTACTCCATCAATCGCACCACACTGGACAACCAGCAAATCATCAACCTTAGCGATATCTCCACACTCCTTCCAGGCGGGAAGAGTGTTAATCCTTCGTTGATGAACGATAGGCGTATGTCGCTACGCAGTGCTTCATCGGAGCGCGGCAATGCTTCTTTCGGCACGGCCGTTGAAGTGGACGGCGTGCGCCTCAACAACAATTCAACAACAGGAGAGAGCTTGGGCGCCAGCACCCGCACGCTGAGCGCGTCGAACATTGAGAGCGTGGAGATCGTTGCAGGTATTCCGTCCGTGGAATATGGCGATTTGAGCAACGGCATTGTGAAAGTGAACACGCGCCGCGGTCGCTCTCCATTTATCATTGAAGGCTCTGTCAATCAGCACACACGTCAGTTGGCCGTCAATAAGGGCTTTGGTGTGGGGCAGGACGGTGGCGTTATCAACCTTTCGTTTGAACACGCGCGCTCCTTTTCTGATGCCGCTTCGCCGTATACGGCTTACCAACGCAACGCCTTTTCGCTCAACTATCTCAATGTGGCGATGAAAAACCGCCTACCGCTGACGGTCAATGTGGGGGTTCGCGGAAACATTGGTGGCTACAACTCGAAGGCAGATCCCGACGAGCATTTGAATAGCTACTCGAAAGCGCGGGACAACAGTTTGAGCGGAAACATTCGTTTGAACTGGCAGCTCAACCAACCTTGGCTCACATCATTACAACTGATGGGCGCGGCCTCATTCAGTGACCGCCGCTCAGAGGTATATTCCACGGCAAGCAGCGCGTCCACACAGCCCTATCTACATACGCTCACAGAGGGCTATAACATTGCTGAAGACTACGACAAGAACCCCTCGGCCAACATTATCTTAGGTCCAACGGGCTATTGGTATGTGAAAGGTTTCAACGACTCAAAGCCGTTCAACTATTCCGTAAAACTGAAGGCCGATTGGAGCCACACGTTTGGCAGCGTGAGGAATCTGCTCATGGCGGGAGCCGAGTGGACTAGCACGCACAACGGCGGACGCGGCACCTACTACGATGACTTGCGCTACGCCCCTACGTGGCGCGAATATCGCTACGATGCACAGCCCGCTATGAACAATATGGCGCTCTACGCGGAGGAGAAAGTGAGCGTCCCGACAGCAAAAGGCGGTCTCTTTGAACTGACAGCTGGTTTGCGCGAAGACCTCACCATCATCCGCCACTCGAAGTATCCACGCGTGAGTTCGTTGTCGCCGCGCATCAACAGTCGCTACGTATTCTTTTCTGGGAGAAAAGCGTGGGTTTCCGACTTGCGCTTGCACGCTGGATGGGGCAAGAGTGTGAAACTTCCCAGTTTCCAAATCCTTTATCCCTCGCCCTCGTACCGAGATATGCTCGCATTCTCGTCCACAAGTGATGCGCAAAACCGTTCCTACTACGCTTACTACACTTACCCTTCTACAACGGTGAGCAACCCCAACCTGCGCTGGCAGTACACCCATCAATACGATGCGGGAATAGAGGTGAAGACGCGCATAGCAGACATCAACGTGTCGGCCTTCTACAACAAGACGTTCCGCCCCTACATGGCCACCAACATCTTTACGCCGTTCGCCTATAAATACACCACGCCATCGGCGCTGCAAAAGAGCGGCATCCCCGTAAGCGACCGAGCGTTCAGTATGGACCACACAACGGGCGTTGTCACTGTGACAGACGTGACGGGCAAGCGCCCAGCTGTCACGCTCCCCTATGAAAACCGCTATACATACGTGACCAACGCCACTTACGTAAATGCGTCGACCGTAAGCCGCTACGGACTGGAATGGATCATTGATTTCACGCAGATTCGTCCACTACGCACACAGGTACGCCTTGATGGTAACTACTACCATTATAAAGGTATGGATCATACACTCTTTGCTGATGTCCCACTGGGACTGCACAACCGCCAATCCGACGGTGCGCTCTATCAGTACATCGGTTACTACCGCGGCGGCAGTGCCTCTTCCACCGACTACACGGCAAATGCTGCCGCAGCCAACGGAAGTGTGTCGAGCCAAGCCAATCTAAACGCCACCTTCACTACTCATATCCCCAAACTACGCCTCATCATGGCTCTGCGCGTGGAGAGTTCTCTCTATCGCTATAATCGGGCGAAAACTTCGAAAGGCTATCTCGTTGAAAACGGCCAACCGAATCTCGACAAGCCTTATGATGGAAAAACGCGCAACCAAACTGTTGCCGTACTTCCCGAATACTATTCTACCTGGGATAATCCCACGGAAAAGAAACCTTTTTACGATGCGTACCGCCAGGCGCGCGATAACAACCGCAACCTTTACAACGACCTCTCGCAACTGATTGTTCGCACGAACTATCCCTTTACGCTCAATCCCAACAAACTAAGCGCGTATTGGTCGGCAAATATCAGCGTGACGAAGGAGATCGGCGACCACGTTTCTCTATCTTTCTACGCCAACAACTTCTTCAACACATTGCGCCGTGTACACTCGTCGCAGACGGGATTAGAGACGTCGCTCTTCGGAAGCGGTTATGTTCCCAACTTCTATTATGGACTCTCGCTAAGACTCAAACTCTGATGAAACGTATCTCTTACATACTCCTGACGCTCCTACTGTTGCTGCCCGCCGCATGTGCGGACTACGACGACACGATGGATGTGGTCAAAATCAACATAAAGCTGAAAATCCCTGAAACCTATGATGGGCCACTGGACGGACTGCGCGTTGAACTGCTCAATACTACGGCCAGTACGTTTGTGGACTCTACCGACACGCAGGGCGAAGCTCACTTCACGGTGCCGGCAGGTATCTATAGCGTTCGTAGTTCGGCACAGAAAACCACCAAAGATTATCGCTATTTCTTCAATGGTACGCTCAGTCAGGTGGTAGTGACCAGCGACTCGGCCCATACCTTCACGCTCCCTCTCACAATGTCGCGCAAGCGCATTGTACACTAAAGAATAGATACAATAAAAATAATTAACAACATGAAGAAAAGAACCCTCCTCACTATGGTCGCAGCGGCCATAATGACTTTGGCTCCGCTCCACTCCCAGGCTTCATCCGCCAACGGAACGGAGACAGTGACCTATCTCGTGCTGACGCAGACCGACGGAACTATCAACAAGTTCTCGCTGAACGAGGCTCCCGTACTTAGCTATGCAGGCGACAGTCTCGTGGTTACTTGTGGAAGCGATCAACTAATGACTGCACTCGAAGGCCTCCGCGACTATTCGTTCACCACTGAGCAAGTGACGACGAGCATCAAGGACGTGCCCGCCACTGGCAGTACTTCAACGACTCCCGCCTCAAACGTAGCATTCAGCAACGCCACAATCAGCGGTCTGAAAGCAGGTGCTTTGGTACGCGTTTATAACATCAGTGGCGTGGCAGTAAGCACTCTCACGGCCGATGCTGAAGGAAAAGTGAGCGTAGACCTCAACAACCTCCCCAAAGGTGTGTACATCCTGAGCACTCCCAGCAAGAGCTTCAAAGTTCTCAACAAGTAAAACATTTTAGTAACAAACAAAAAACAAAATACATCATGAAGAAATTATTACTCTCCTTAGTGACCCTCCTGACAGTGTCACTCTCCGCCAACGCTCAGTCTTGGAACATGATCGTTACACATACTGACGGCACAACAGACACTATCTCAACCAAGGCCGTGAAGAACGTAACGTTCCAGCTCCGCGACAAAAACGTCGATCAACTTATTATCAAGGAGCTCTACACTTCAGGCGTTCCTTACGACAACGATGCTTCTAAATTTTTCCAAATGGATAAGGGCTTCATCATCTATAATAACTGTCCCGACACGGCTGTTGTCAACAACTTGGCAGTAGGTATTCTCAACCCCTATAATGCGCAGGCACAAAACGGTTGGTACAGCGATGAGTCCAGCACCGAACCTTCTTACGCTTCTCAAGGATGGGTACCAGCAGCTAATGGTATCTGGTATTTCCAGCAGGCTTTGGTGCTCGCTCCCTACTCTCAAGTGGTAGTTAGCTGCATGGGCTCTATCGACAACACGCAGACGTACAGCAAGAGCGTTAATTACGCCAACGCAGACTATTATGCAATGTACGATCTAGAGTCGGGCTATAGCAACACTAAATACTATCCCACACCAGCCGATGTTATTCCATCTGCTCACTACTTAAAGGCAGTGAAATATGGTCAAGCTAACGCGTGGCCGCTGAGCGTGACGTCGCCCGCCTTCTTTATCTTCCAGACCAAAGGCGTTACCCCTCGCGACTATGCCAATAATACAGCCAACATCGTTTATGAAGCTGGCAAACCAGCAACCCCAGTTTTTGCTTGCTTGAAAGTTCCTACAGCGTGGGTCATTGATGGTGTTGAAGTATACCAAGACATAAATGTTGGCAAAAGCAAGAAGCGTTTCACAGCCGACATAGACGCTGGTTTCGTAAAACAGACTTATCGTCAAGGCCATACTGTGTATCGCAACGTAGATGCAGCAGCCACAAAGGCCATCGCAGGCAACGAGGCAAAACTCGTTTACGGCTACACCTTAGGTAATGACCCCAGCGGAATTGATGCTGAAGCATCTATCAAGAATGGTGCAAAGATCGTTTACCAGGACAGCAACAATTCTACGGTCGACTTCCACGAACGCAAGCAGTTCTCTATTCGAGGCAACTAAATAAATGAAAAAACTTTCATCATATATCATCTTGCTGGCAGGGACATTACTTGTTCCTGTCGGCTTGTTTTCTCAAACGGCCGACAGCTTGCTCCTGCGCGACTTCAACTTCGTGGGGGCGAGCGACGCATGGCTGGGAGGCAACAATGCTGCAGCACTCACACGCTGGCAGAGTCGTAACATTTCGCGCGCCGAACTTTCAACCCATTATCAGCGTGGAGGTTTCGTCAACTACAACGAATCGCCACGAGCATGGAATACTACGGGCCGCGTGGAGTCCTTTTACCAGCTCTCGCCGCGCATGGTTGTTTACGGACAGATGACTTATGATAGTTTTTCGGGAAGAGAAATGACGGGCTCTGCCTTTATCAGTCCTCACCGCAAGCCTTTCGACATTGCGGAGGACTCGCTGACCAATGCGGGCAAAAAGCATTTCGATACCTATCACCTCACTGGCGCACTCGGCTGGCAAATGTGGCGCGGACTGGCTATAGGAGCGAAGGTCGACTTCACGGCTGCCAACGCTGCCAAGTACCGCGACTTGCGCCACAAGACAAAGCTGATGGACCTCAACCTCTTGGCATCCATCTACGCTCCCGTAGGCCGCACGCTCAGCTTTGGCGCAAACTATCAGTACCGCCGCAACACGGAGAGCTTCTCCTTCAGTACCTACGCCGGAAACGATAAGGACTACTTTTCCTTTATCAACTACGGCCCGTGGATAGGGGAAGCAGAGCAGTTCTCTGATCAAGGCTTCACCGCGCGTGGTTCTGAGCATCCCTTCCTGACCGAATATCAAGGTGCAGGTGTACAAGCAGCCTGGACGCCCCTGCCCGGACTGAACTGGTACAACGACTTCTGGCTCGCTTACCGCCATGGATACTACGGACGGAAGTCGCAATATTCCATCACCTTTATGAATCACAACAGCCACCTACTGGGTTACACCACTCGCCTGCAATGGCGCGGCAAGAGGCAGGAGCACAGCGTGGACCTCAACTTCACGCAGGAGAATCTCCGCAACCTGCGCAACACTTACCGAGGTTTGCTGAACCAATCGGGGGCTTCCTACTACGAATACTATGATGCAGTGAAGACGGGAAACCGCCTGTGGCAGGATTTCCATGTGGGCTACACCGCGCGCTGGGGTATCGTCAACGAACTCCCCCTTTGGAGCGTGCAGGCCGGACTGGATGTGAACCGCCGCAAGCAGACGGGCTACGACTATCCTTACTTCCGCCATCAGCAACTCACTCGAACGGAAGGCTATCTGCAAGCTGAGCGCAATTTGCTCCTTCGCAGCGGTGTGCTTTCCTTGCGCGGCAGCGTGGCGTATGCTAAAGGCCGTGGCGCAGCTTATGAGGATGGTACATTCATCAAACCCTCCGACAAGCAAAAGGGATTTCCCCAGATGGAGGCCTTTCTCTATCGAGAATATCTCTATCTGACTGCTCCGCAATACACCTTTGGCGGCGGTGTGGGTTATGCCTTCCATTTCCCCGCCACTCGCATGAAAACCTACATCAATCTCGATGCTGTCCACCACAAGGCCAACGTGAGAAACGCCTTTTTGGCTGGACGCGACAATACGGGGGTGACGCTCACCATCGGATGTGCGTTCTAATCCTTCAGCACTCATTATTATATCTCTCTTAAATGAAGAAAATTTTATCCTATATTTTTTTGCTATTCCTTACAACAGAAGCTACGGCACAAAACGTAGAGACCGACAGATGCTTCCGAACTGGCAAGCTGCCTAACGGCCTGACGTACTACATACGCCACAACGCGAAAGAAGCTGGTTTGGCCGATTTCTACATTGCCCAACGCGTGGGTAGCATCCTCGAAGAGCCGCGCCAACGCGGTTTGGCCCACTTTCTGGAGCACATGGCGTTCAACGGAACGCAGAACTTCCGCGACACGCCCAAGAGCCCGAGCATTGTCCACTGGTGCGAGGCACACGGCATAAAGTTCGGAACAAATCTCAACGCTTACACCTCCGTTGACGAGACTGTGTACCACGTTGGAGCTGTTCCCGTGCGCAACAACTCAACGGTGGACTCCACCCTCCTTATCCTCCACGACTGGAGCCACTACCTCCTGCTCACCGATAAGGAGATAGACAAGGAGCGGGGCGTCATCCACGAGGAATGGCGTACGCGCCGCGCCGGCATGGCCACACAGCGCATGATGGAAAATGCACTTCCCATCATCTACAAAGGCTCTAAGTATGAGGACTGCCTGCCCATCGGCTCGATGGACATTGTGGACCATTTCCCCTATAAAGATTTGCGCGACTACTACCACAAATGGTATCGCCCCGATCTGCAGGCCATCATCGTGGTGGGCGACATCGACGTGGACGCTATGGAGAAGAAGATCAAGGACATCTTCGGCCCTATCCCTATGCCAAAGAACGCCGCCAAGCGCGAGTACTTCTCCGTGCCCGACAACGACAAGATGATTGTGGCCTCCCTGAAAGATGCAGAGCAGCCCATCATGCTCGTGAATCTCTATATGAAGCGCGACGCAGCGCCCGACACGGAAAAGAACACACTGAAGTATCAGCGCGACGCCTACTTGGACGACCTCGTGAGCTATATCGTGGGCGAGCGCCTCAACGAGGTGCAGGAAAGTCCAAGTAAGCCCTGCCTTAGCGCATCAGCACGCATCGGTCAGTTCCTCGTGAGCCGCTCAAAGGAAGCGTTCACTCTCTCCTTCGGCGCGCGCCAGGAAAACATCCGCGGCTCTTTCGAAGCGGCTGTGGGCTGTATCGAGCAGATTCGCCAGCATGGGTTCACGCAGAGCGAACTTGACCGCGCCAAGGCTTTCTACCTCAAGGTTATCAACAACCGCTTCAACCAGCGCGACGATCTCCGCAACAACTACTTTGTACGCAAGGCGCAAAACAACTTCCTCAACAACGAGCCCATCACAACCGAGGCCTACGACAAGCAACTGGCCGAACGCTTCGACCGCGAGGTGACACTCAAGGACGTGAATGCAGCTATGCGCGAGGCCATCACCAATCGCAACCAAGTGCTTGTGGTCTACGCGCCCGAGAAAGCGGACTTCCACATCCCCACCGATGCTGAACTGGAGAGCTACGTACTGGAAGCGCAGGCTCGCAAGTATCCCGCCTACGAGGAAAAGAAAGTGGACACGAAGCTCATTGAGAAACTGCCCAACAAGGGCCGCATAGTGAGCCAAAAAGCCTTTGCCCACGGCACCACAGAACTCACGCTGAGCAATGGCGTAAAGGTGTATTTCAAACCAACGGATTTCAACAAGGACCAGGTAACGTTGCGCTTCTTCGGAGAGGGCGGCTCATCGCTCTACCCTGATGCCGACATCCCCAACATTCAGTTCCTCGCCACTGCCATTAAAGAAGGCGGACTTGGAAAGTTCGACAAACTCGCTCTCAATAAGTATCTCTCCGACAAGACGGTGCGCATCAACGCCAACGTAGGTGCAGAAACGCAGAGCATCAGCGGACAATCCTCCGTGAAGGATGTGAAGACGCTCTTCGAGCTTGCACACCTCTACTTCACAGACTTGCGTCGCGACGATCAGGCTTTCAGTGCAGAACTCAACCGTATGCGCTCCTTCCTGACCAATCGTGAGGCCAGCCCGAAAGTGGGCTACAACGATTCGCTTTCGGCTATCGTCTACGGCAACTCGCCGCGCACTCAGCCCGTGAAGGCTGCCACGATCGACAAGGTGAACTACGACCGCGTGCTGCAGATCTATCGTGAACGTTTCAGCAATGCCTCCAACTTCAAACTGATTGTGATGGGCAACATCTCGCTCGAAACGCTCCGCCCCTTGCTCGAACAGTACATCGCTTCGCTGCCATCAACGGGCAAGAAGGAAACATTTGCCGACACCTACCCCAACGTGCGCAATTGCAACGAAACGCACCGCTGGACGAAGAAGATGAACACACCCATCTCAAAGGTAAGCATCATCTACACCTGGAACGAGCCCTACTCCGCTAAGTCCGACTTGCAGCTCGATATGTTCCGCCGCGTGCTTTCTATTGCCTATGTCGACTCTGTTCGTGAGGACAAAGGCGGCGTTTATGGCGTGAGTCTAAGCAGTAGTATCGACAAATATTCCAACCCACGCGCATTGCTGAAAGTATCCTTCGACACCGACCCAGACAAATACGAAATGGTGATGCCTATCATCTACCGACAGATAGAACACATTGCCCAATCAGGCCCTGCGGCTGCCAGTCTGAAAAAGGTAAAGGAATACCTCCTCAAGCAGTACGACCAAGCCGTTATCACCAACGACTATTGGAGCTATGTGCTCTACAACCAGCTGCGCTATGGTGTTGATTTCGACAAGAACTATAAGCAACTTGTGGAGAAAACCACAGCGGCCGACGTCCAACGTATTGCCAAAAATATGCTCCAAAGCAAGCGCCGCATAGAAGTGACCATGCTCTCGGAGAAATAAAACAAACCGACATACTTTCTCTATTCTATAGCTTTTCCCGCCCGACTTCTCCCGCAGAGGTTGGGCGGGATTTTTTGATGCCATTACTCCAATCATCCGCCCACGCACTCCGCAAGTTTTTCATCTTATTCGTGGAAATTTCGCTCTTTTCGTAAAAATTCGTGGGCTAAAAGCATCCACGAAGTTCTATACATCCGTAAAGAAACTTCCTATTTTTAGCTTCCCACCAATGGCTCCAATCCATGCTTTTCTCCCTCCGACCGCACAGTCGAAGCCACTCGCGCGCTGATGCAATAAGGCTATCCGCCAGCATCCTTATTGCGTCAACTGACAGAATAAGGAAGCCGGCCAACGCAATAAGGAAATCGACCGACAGGTACGGCCGTATTTTCAAGAAAAAAGACCAAAAAAGTGGCAAAAACGCACCCATCCACCTCTTTCCGCCAGTTTTTCATCCATTTCTCCTTTCCGCAGAAGAACACAATCGCCAAAAAATTCCGCAGATTTTACTGGTGCTTGATTTTTCAGCCACTCCACACGTGCACAACAAAGTAAAATAAAACGAAAATTTTCCTATCCGTAAATACGATTAAAAAAGAAATATCTTTCCCTATAAAATCACAAAAAACACTCTTAAAAAGAGCAAACCACAAACTAATCCTTATCTTTGCGACAAAGACAACCGAAGATTTCATAAAACAAACCATGATGATGAAAAAGATATTGATATGCTTCTGCACGCTGCTGCTCGCCTCCGTGGTTCTCATGGAGAGTCAGGCGCAAGTGTTCAACCGCGAATACACCATCACGCGCGACTATGTATATTTCAGAGGTCAGCCGCTGCGCGAAGCCAATCCGCGCTACTTCCAAGATCTGGGACACGGCTATGGTAAAGACAACCGCTATGTGTTTCTCTTCGGACAAATCCTGGAGTATGTAGACCCCGCCACGTTCCGCCTCGTGACACAACGCAGGCCCTACGGCCCAGATCCCGCCCAAGATTTAGTGGACGACGACATCGACGAAGACACCTACAACCTCTACTACGGCGGAAACTTCACGCAAGGTGGCTATGTGCAGATGAACAACAGCGTGCTCTATCACGGCCGAAAAATCGAGGGAGCTTCAGCACAGAGTTTCCGATACCTCGGCAAAGGCTATGCAAAGGACGATTGGTACGTTTATTTCGAGGGTAAAAAAATCAAAGGTGCCTCCGCCATGAATTTCTCCCTCGCCGGCGGCTTCTATGCCACCGACAACTGGGCGGTCTACTATCGCGGACGCAAAGTGGAAGGTGCCACTACCATGAACTTCACCTACCGCGGCGGTGGCTACGCCGAAGATTCCTGGAACACCTATTTCCAAGGACAAAAGCTCTAACCATCCGCCCCTTTATCCCCCTAAAAACTCCCTTGCACCCCTCACTCCGTGTAAGGGTGTTTTGCAACAACATCTCCCACCCTTCCCACCACCCACCGCAATTTCCCCTCCCTATATTTGATATTCTCAAAGTTTAATGATACCTTTGCGAGAAAGAGAGGGGGATTCAGAACTCTCCTCCTATAGGATCGTTTGAATTATACATATCCTAATCTTTAATATCTTTCAGATTTTCAACACTTTATAACTCCAGCCAAATCGTTTGGAGGAGCTGAAGGAATATAGAGATAAACTATTCTCCCACATAACAACCCTGCTCTATCAAGAGATTAAAGCCGCATCAGGAAGGCCGTGCTCTTCCCAAACACACGGCCTTTAAGCAGCGTGATTCATCGCTTTCAAATCATTGTCTCAATTCAGACAACTAACGGCATTGGCATGAATCCCGTCAAACCCCATACAGACAGATGACAATCTCATCTAACAACAAAACAATAGCAAAGAATACGGTTTTTCTATATACCCGTATGCTTTTCTCTATATTAGTTAGCCTCTACACCAGTAGAGTTGTTCTGCAAACTTTAGGAATAAGCGATTATGGCATCTATGGCGTTGTGGGGGGAATAGTGAGCATGTTTTCTTTCCTGAATGCAGCCATGTCGGGCGCTACCAGCCGCTTCTTGACATTTGATATAGGAAAAGGAAGAGAGGTGCAACTACAAAAGACCTTTTCGTCAGCTTTTATTGTACATCTCTGTATTGCCGCAATAATCTTTATTCTATCAGAAACTGTCGGATTATGGATACTCTCCTACAAACTTGTGATTCCTGAACACCGCATGGTAGCGGCTCACATCGTGTATCAGTGTAGCATTCTAGGCATGTTCCTTTCTATCACACAAGTACCCTACAACGCCTCTATCATTGCGCATGAAAAGATGGACGTGTATGCTTATGTGGAATTATTCAATGTTTTCCTAAAGTTGGGCATCGTATACATATTGTTAATAGGAAAGTCTGACAAACTCATACTATATGCTCTACTTGTTCTTTCCACCAACATCATCATAGCACTCACCTATCGGATATATTGCAAAAAGCATTACAAAGAATGCCACATACAATGGCATGTAGACCTAAAGACCATACGCCCAATGCTGGTCTTTTCAAGCTGGAATATTCTATCGGAGTGCGGTTATTCTTTCCGAGTCTATGGAAGCAACATCGTGCTAAACTTCTTTTTTGGCACAATAGTGAACGCGGCAACAGGTATTGCCACTACAGTTCAAGGGATTTTATTGGGATTGGTGGCTAACGTTGTTACAGCTGTTCGGCCACAAATCATCATGAATTATAGTTCTCAGAATTTAAGCAGGATGAACACTCTTATGACCTCTTCCATCCGTTTAAATCTGCTACTTGTCTCGCTTGTTACAATTCCTATCATCCTAGATTGTCCTTTTATCTTCCATTTGTGGTTAGGTAATATTCCACCATACAGCATAGATTTTTGCCGTTTATTACTGTTTACTATTTACATCACCAGTATTTCACAGATTGTTACCATAGGCATACAAGCAACGGGCAATATCAAATCTTCGAGCATCGTTCGTAATATCATATATATCACAACACCGCTCCTTATCTACTTCTTTCTAAAATTCCACCCCACTACTCCCATCATTGGCTACATATTCATCATCGTTAGTCAGATGATTGTATGCCTCACAGACATTTGGATATTACACAAATTGATCCCCGAAATCAACTACACTTCTATTTTTGCCGACTACTTCAAAGCTATTCTTGCCATGATCTTAGTTGTGGGATTGTTCTACCTTTTGAGTGAAAACAGTTCTTCTATAGCAGCATTCTTTTTCCGCTTCATCGCAGAAGTTTTTGTAATTATTCTCTTGTTTTGGACAACAATGTTTAAAGCTACAGAAAAGCAACTAATAAAAGAAACTCTCAAAAAAACACTTAGAAAAGCGTGAAGAATATCTCCAAATTTTCCTATTGCTATGGGTGTGGGACGTGTGTGGCTGCATGTCCTAAAAAGACAATATCCATGAGCCAAGACGATAACGGATTCTACAAACCAATTGTTGACGAAAGGAACTGTATCGAATGCGGAATTTGTCTACAAGTATGCGCTTTTAATGCTTCCACACCGAGTCAGGAAAAAGATTTCAAGCATCAAAGCTTTGCCGCATGGAGTAAAAATAAAACAACTCGTCGTATCTGCACCAGTGGCGGTGTGAGTTTTGAGATAGGCTGCTACTTGATAAACAAGGGTTATAAAGCTATTGTATGTAAATACAATCCCGACACACAATGCGCAGAACACTATGTAGCTGAAACGAAGAAAGAACTTGAAGCTTCTATTGGGTCAAAATACATACAAAGCCATGCAGCAGATGCATTGTCACAGATAAAAAAAGGAGAAAAATATTTCATCACCGGATGCCCCTGTCAGATAGACTCTATCCGCCGCTGGCTTAAAAGGCGAAAGATGGAAGATGATGTTATCTTTCTCGACTTCTTTTGTCACGGAGTTCCATCTATGCTCCTATGGAAGCAATACTTAAAAGAAACAGAGGAGAAAATAGGGAAAATCGAAAATATTGTTTGGCGTGATAAGGAAACGGGCTGGCACGATTCATGGGTCATGAAAGTAAAAGAACGGTATTCGTCGTGGTTTTCGAAAGGGGACCTATTCTATAGGATGTTTCTTGGAGATCGGTGTTTGGGAGAACAATGCTACAAAGATTGTAAATATAAATACGACAACTCTGCTGCAGACATCAGAATTGGAGATCTTTGGGGACGAAAATATGCACATGACGAAGAGGGCGTGAATGGAGTGTTATGCCTTACCCAAAAAGGATTAGATCTCTTGCAAGAAATGAAAGATGTTCTCCACATAGAACCCTCAACCTTAGAGATTATAGGTGAGGCACAAATGAAGAAATGTGCTCACCGACCGCTTTCCTATCCTTCTGTCATGAAAGGACTAAAGGAAGGAAAGAAACTATCTGAGATTCAGCAGAAAGCAGTTCGCATAGAACTATTAGAAAATATCCCCAAAGCCATCAAATATTATATTGTTCGATTCCCTTCAAAATTCCTGGAGATTATCGGACTCAAGGAGCGACCACAAGTATGAAGATAAGAACAATTACTTGCCATGACGTTTACAATCTAGGAGCATCACTACAGGCCTATGCCTTACAAACATATTTAGAGAGTATTGGCAATGAGGTTCAAATTATAGATTATAAACCTGCCTACCTCAGTGGACATTACCAACTATGGGGGAATATCAATCCTATCTTTGATAAACCTCTTCTTAAGCAGCTCTATCTCATAGCAAAACTACCAGAGAGACTTCTTTCGCTAAAAAGGAAAACGATATTTGATGACTTCACTAAAAACTATCTAAAACTCACTCGACGCTATCACAATAATGATGAACTCAAACAAGATCCGCCACAAGCAGATATATATATAGCTGGTAGTGACCAAATTTGGAACACTCTCTATCCAAATGGGAAAGATCCTGCATTTTATTTAGATTTTGCGCCTAAAGGGAAGCGACGAATTAGCTATGCTGCCAGTTTCGCAACTAAAGAGATACAAAAGGATTGTCATGATTTTGTATCACAAATGTTGCAGGGACTGGACGCTATTTCCGTGAGAGAAAGGACCTCCCTCTCACTCTTGGAAAGATTAGGGATAAAAGACGGCGTTGCCGTCTGTGACCCTGTTTTTTTATTGACCAAAGAGCAATGGGAGAAGTACATCCCTGCCACAAATAACAAGGATAAATATCTCGTTGTATACGATTTTGAACACTCTCCTGAAATTCGCGACATTGCAACGACTCTTGCACTTAGAAATAAATGGAAGATATACAATATAGGGCCTTTCAAAGAGAGCTATGCTCACAAAAATCTTGTTAATATAGGGCCATTAGAATTTGTATCCTTCATTGCACATTCACATTTCGTTGTAACAAACTCCTTTCATGCCACAGCCTTTTCTTTAATATTCAATCGAGAGATGTGTGTGGTGAATAGAAAAGAAGGCATAAACGAAAGAATGGCAAGTTTGCTTAACGACTTTAGACTAAAGGAAAGACTTGTAGCAGATTTCACAGATACTCTTATGCAACCCATTGATTGGGCGCCTGTTAATCAGCAGATAAAAGTCCTGGCTAAAGCCTCTAAAGATTTTTTATGCAAACAAATGGAAAAATGTGAGGCCTAGGTCGAGATACATCTAAAAGCTATAGTGCAAAACAAACGCCTAAGAATTATTACACAACATTACACTCAAAGTGTTACAAACATATCTATGAAATCTCGTATATTCATTGCTATGCACTATTTAGAAATAGGAGGAGCAGAAAGCGCACTTGTCGGGCTATTGCAAACCTTAGACTATTCAAGAGTTGATGTTGATCTTTTTCTTTATGCGCACCGCGGTGAAATGCTTGAATGGATACCTAAAGAGGTCAATCTACTTCCTGAAATCTCCGCTTATTCACACATAGAGGCACCAATCATAACCGCGCTTAAGGCTGGAGAGTTTGGAGTGGTTTGGGGTAGATTGAAAGCAAAATGGCAGTATCAGAAATACGCTAATCGTAAACATTCTAAAGATAATTATGCTATTTTCCAATATGTAGACCTCAACGTTTTGCCTTTTTTGCCTTCACTCCATAATTTGGGCTATTATGACTTGGCCATCAGTTTCGTAACACCACATGGCATTGTTCTCGAAAAAGTGAAAGCCCACAAGAAAATAGCATGGATTCATACAGATTATTCAACAGTCGATATTGATGTAGAAAAAGAACTACCAACATGGAATGGATACGACTACATTGCATCTATTTCTGAAAAAGTATCTACTAATTTTTTATCTGTATTCCCTTCTTTAGCAAAAAAAATAGTTCTTATAGAGAATATCATTTCTCCAACTTTTATCAAACGACGAGCTAATGCCTTTGACGCTCAAAAAGAATTTTCTCTACACTTTTCACCGTCTTCTACAAAACCGCGTCCGTTTATACTACTGTCTATCGGACGTTTTTGTGAAGCAAAAAATTACGATAATATCCCTGATATCGCTTGCCGTTTGTTGAAAAGAGGCCTTGACTTTAGATGGTTCTTGATTGGGTACGGAGATATGGAATCCTTAATCCGTCAACGTATTCAAGAAGCGGGGGTAGAACACCAAGTCATCATTTTAGGAAAACGTACCAACCCCTATCCTTACATTAAAGGGTGTGATATCTACATACAACCCTCAAGATATGAAGGGAAGAGCATAACCGTACGTGAAGCACAAATTCTTTGTAAACCGACAATCATTACCAATTATCTTACAGCAGAAAGCCAAATTAAAGATGGGAAAGACGGAATAATTGTTCCTATGGATAATGAAGGATGCGCCAAGGGAATTGCTGATGTTATAGAAAATAAGGATTTGCAAGCGCAATTGATTGACTTCCTCCAATCGCATGATTATGGAAATGAAAACGAAACAGCAAAAATATATAGATTATTAAATGATAAAGGAACGAATTATTTATCTTGACTATCTGAGATGCATTGCCTGCTTAATGGTTATTCTCATGCATTCTCCTATGCCAAATTTAGGAACGAATAGCTTAATCCTATCCGCTATATCTTATTTATCAGCTCCTTGCATCGGATTGTTCTTTATGGTCTCAGGAGCACTACTACTCCCTATCGCTGGAACTTCTCATACCTTTCTGACTAAAAGATGTAGTAAGATTGTTTACCCAACTTTGTTCTGGTCCGTTGCTTACATTGTCATTCGAGTTACGACAGGAGAATTAAAATATAGTGAACTCCTAGAAACCATTGTTTCCATACCTTTTGGGCCTTCAGCCCTTGGCGTTCTATGGTTTATGTACGTTCTTTTCGGTCTTTACTTAGTTATCCCTATTCTTTCTCCTTGGATTCAAAAGGCTACAAAGAGAGAAATTGAATTTTACCTATTGGTATGGGGAGGGACATTATGCTTACCACTCATCAAACTTTTTGCTCAAGTGCCTGATGATGTTTATAATCCATTCTACTATATTACAGGGTTCTTAGGCTATATCGTATTAGGCTATTATCTTCAAACTTATAAATCTCCAATAAAAATACGCTTTTTATTACTCGCAACAATAGGATCAATAGCAGCTTATATATGTAGTAAAGTTTCTCATGCTGCTGTGGACTATTACAGCGTGTTTTGGTATCTCTCCATCTTTGTAGCAATAATGGCTATGACATGGTTTGCCATTATACAAAAGAACGTATCCTTGATCCATTCGTCTAGAATAAAAAAATATATTATCCGCTTTTCTAATTATAGTTTTGGAATCTATTTAATTCACATATTGGTTATGCGGTATATACTATGGAAAGTACCTCTGATCAGTCAATTAGGGGGAGTTATCCAAATTATATTAACTTTTATTCTTACGATTGTTATTTCATATCTTCTTATATCTTGTGTTTCAAAATTCAAATTTGCACAATACATCATCGGTTATTCAGAGCGTAAAAAATGATTCCTAAAATTATTCATTACTGTTGGTTTGGGCGCAACCCTCTCCCAAAATCTGCTATAAAATGCATTGAAAGTTGGAAACAATTCTTCCCAGATTATCAAATAAAAGAATGGAACGAAGATAATTTCAATGTGAATATAATCCCCTATACTCGCGAAGCGTATGAGAAAAAAAGATATGCATTTGTGAGCGATTATGCTAGATACTGGATTCTATATAACTATGGTGGCCTATATTTTGACACCGATGTGGAGATTCTAAAAAGTTTTGATTCTATCATAGAAAAAGGCCCTTTTATGGGGGCAGAAAAGAGCGCATTTATCCAACTGGAGAACAACGTAAACCTTCCCGGAATAAATCCAGGATTGGGTCTGGGAGCTCATCCAAAAATGGACATTTATAAAAAGTTTTTGGATTATTATAATAATCTGCATTTCATCCAGAATGATGGACAACAAGCAGAAGGTACTATTGTAACCCATACTACAAAGATTCTTCACGAATATGGATTAAAAGAGGCTTCTATTACAGAGCCTATCCAAATTGCAGGATTATGGATCTATCCCGATGATTATTTCTGCCCCATGGATTCTACTACAGGAATCGTGAAATGTACAGAGAATACAGTTTCTATTCATTTATATGATGCTTCTTGGCTAAATCATCACACGGTAAGATATCAATTACATCTATTAAAAAATAGGATTAACAAGATATTAGGTTTTTCACTATTTCACCTCTTTAAAACCACCAAGAAAGAATGATTGACATTCAGTATGCCTCTCTATATTATCCAGTTTTCTATTGGTCAATACTTTTGTTTAGCGTTATCCAATTTTATCTTATCAAAGATAAGAGCTACAAACAAATCACACAACAGAAAATATCGGGAACTGGCGCCTATTTCTTTTCCATCTTATTCATTTTTTTTGTAGGATTTAGACCTAATAGCTATTTGTTTGGTGACACTGTAGTTTATGCTCACGACTACGCATTGATGAGTAGAGCAACTACTTTTCAAATTGGCGAAGGGAAAGACTGGCTATTCAATTTCTTAATGTTCAAATGTTCTAAGTTTCTCAACATATCCGACTTTTTCTTTATTATTGAAATCCTATATATTGTTCCAATTATTATTGCATGTAGACGCTTACTTCCTAAGAATTGGCCAATACTTCTACTAATTTGTTTCTGCTCCTTCTCTTTCTTCTCATACAGCGTCAATGGAATTCGAAATGGAATGGCATGTAGTCTTGTCATATTAGCTATAACACTTATAAAAGGAAATATAAGAGATAAAATCATCTGCGCATTCTTATGCTTTATTGCTATCAACATTCACAGATCTACAACTCTGCCAATAATAGCTATGCTCATCGCATATCTTAAACCGAATATAAAATATTGGATCATATTATGGATTATTGCCATCCCTATTAGCTTCATTGGGGGAAACACAATCATGAATGCCATTAGCAGCATTGGATTTGATGATCGTATGTTCGAGTATGCTAATATCAAATCTAAAGACATTTTAAGTTCTTTCTCTGGAGTTGGCTTTAGATGGGATTTTATAATTTACAGCTTTATGCCTATTCTACTTGGATACTACATTGCATTCAAACGGAGATTTACAGATCCTATGTATAACATAATTTTATGCACATACATAATCTCCAATGCCTTTTGGATCATGATTATTAGAATTCCTTTTTCCAACCGTTTTGCCTATTTATCTTGGTTCTTATATCCGATTGTTATCGGTTATCCTATATTAAAACTCAAAGTATGGAAATTCGAACATGGATACAAGACTAGTTTGGTTTTATTAGCACATACTGGTTTTACGTTCTTCATGTGGTTTATTGGGAAATAATAAATATATGACACTCAAAAATCTAATTTTTCTATTAAAATCTGATCTTGTAAGCTATCAAGAGCCTTTTTGGAAATCTGTTCTGTTTATACCTGGTTATAAATATACTTTCCATCATAGACTATGTTACTTTCTATACTCACATAAGATCCTTTTCCCTTTCTTTATACTTGAATGGCTTTACTTGAAACATCTAACCTATTTATTTGGGATACAAACTGCATGGACAATGTGTTTGCCAGAACATACCACCATTGCCCACTTTGGTGGAATCACCTTCTTTCCTGAAAAATGCGGCAAAGGTGTATATTTAAGACAAGGCGTTACGGTCGGTTCAAATGGAAAACCTAAAACAAGAAATCCTATATTAGGAGAAAATATTAAGTTTGGTGCAAACTCGATAGTAATTGGGCCTATCACAATTGGTAATAACGTTACAATTGCTGCAGGAGCTGTTGTCACAAAAGATATTCCAGATAATTGTGTTGTAGCAGGTGTTCCTGCAAAAATCATACGAAATCTTTAATCGTTCATTTTTAAACCTCACAATAATATAGAATAGAAAAGTCTTCTATATATTCCATCTATAGAAGAATCTATAGAAGATGTCTATACAAGCTCACCACCGAACAGATGGTACATACTTCCTTTCCAGAAGTATAGAAAGCGATCTACAATGGTTGCCATAGCCTGTCTAAAGAACAATAATTCTAAGAACTACTTTAGACTTATAGTTATACGTTACTATTTAATTTTATCTCCATATAACTAATGAGTACGCTAACAGTTTTTACTTGTACATATAATCGCTCTCATACTCTAGAACGACTATATCAAAGCTTAACGAGGCAAACATCTAAAGATTTTAATTGGCTCATCATCGATGATGGATCCACAGATAAAACCAAAGAGCTTGTTTTAGAATTTCAGCAACAAAAAAACGACTTTAAAATCAGGTATTGCTACAAAGATAACGGTGGATTATACACTGGTTATAATAAGGCCATCGAACTAATGAATACAGAATTATGCGTCTGTATAGATTCTGATGACTATATGCCAGACAATGCTGTGGAAATTATCCTCTCTTTTTGGAAGACACATGGAAATAAAGAATATGCGGGAATTGTTGGTTTAGACTTTTATATGAATGGTGGTCCTATAGGCGGTTTTTTTCCTGAAGGACTAAAGAGTTCATTCATTACCAATCTTTCTAAATATCACAAGGGAGATGTAAAAATGGTACATCGTGTTGAATTACTAAAAAAAGTAGCTCCCATGCCAGGTGCCCCCAACGAAAAGTTTGCCAATCCTATATATCTGTTTTTAAAAGTAGATATGTATCTCCCCATGCTTATTATAAATAAGAATCTATGTTTTGTTGACTATCAAGATGCTAATAATAGCATGTCAAAAAATATTTTTTATCAATACAAACAAAGTCCCAATAGTTTTGCTCAGCTAAGATTACTTGCTTTACAGAATAAAAGAACTTCCTATTTGAATAAGATAAAGAATACAATACATTATATCTCAAGTTGCATTTTTGCTAGAAAATACCGACAGATTCTTTTATCACCTATGAGATGCGAGACTATCCTGCTTCTTCCTCTGGGCTTAGCACTCAATGTCTTTATCCGCTATAAAGTCTATAGCAATAAGAATCATTATAGATAAAATTAGTACGTCTTCTCCATGAAACCTCTGTTATTTAGTATCATCATTCCTGTATACAATGTTGAAAGATACATTGACAATTGCATACAATCAATTATAAGCCAAACATTTCATAATTACGAGCTTCTATTAATTGATGACGGATCTACAGATAACTCATATCAATGTTGTTGCAGATATTCTAGAGAGAACAAACAAATTAAAGTTTTTCATACAGAAAATAGAGGTGCATCAGCTGCTCGAAACTTTGGAATAGATCAAGCCTCAGGACAATATATTCTTTTTATCGATAGCGATGACTTCTTGAAAAACATTCACGCTCTTGAATTGATAGAGCAAAGAATCTCTGAATATGAAGAAGATACTATTCTATATGGATGTATTGACAAAGATCTAGCAACAGGCAAAGAAACAATTTCAAGGAAATACGATCTTTCGCAAATCAACAATCAACCGAAAGAGCATATTCTTAAATATCTTTACGAATCGGGAAACTTTCCAGGAGCAGCATGGATCATGTGCACAAAGCTTTCATTAATTAATGAGAAAGCAATCAGATTCCCTATAAATATGACAGCAGAAGACTATTATTGGATTAGTTGTATTTTACATTTTTCTAATAAGATAGGCGCTATTAATATGCCGCTTTATGTCTATCATAAAAATAGAACAAATTCTGTAACTTCACATCCTAGACTGTCAGGAATAAGAGGCATCTGTCATACCATAGCACACTGGCTACTCTATAAAAATGAAGGGGAAACTTATATTACAAATTTCTTATGTCGGACATTTGTCATCGCTTTATACAATTATTCAAACTTATCATCTGTTCAAAAAAAAGAATGCAGGCATGAAATAAAATCGGCAAAAAAGATTCTCACAAAATCCTCCCTTTTTTCTTTTAAGCTATTATTTCTTCTCATAAATATTGGAGGAATATCTATTACAGCGCGCTGTATAAGATTTTTAGTAAAAGTAAGTTCATAACCATCACAAATAGAAATATCTTCACCTTAGATCTTTCATAAATTTTCTATATATGTTCACACCTCTAGTATCCATTATTGTTCCGATATACAAGACTCGCCAATATATAGAACAATGCCTTTCGTCACTCATTAACCAAACTTATCAAAATCTTGAACTTATTTTAATTGATGACGGCAATACCGATGACACATTGGAATATCTGACTAAGATAGCGCAAGAAGACACAAGAATCAGAGTCTTCTCTCAAGAAAACAAAGGACTTTCTGCCAGTAGAAATATAGGATTATCATATGCTAAAGGAGAATGGGTCTTCTTTGTTGATAGTGATGACTGGATAGAGAAAGAAACAATAGAAACCTGTATTCATGCAATTTCTAACGATGATTTTGATTTAGTCTTTTTCGATTACATGAGAGAATTCGGCACTATTTCAAAACCTGTTCATTTATTTAATCAGTCAAAAGAATTTAATGAAATAGAGTGTAGAAATTTAAGACGGAGAATGATTGGCCCATACCGGTCTGAATTAACGACCCCAACAAAATTATACTCACTCAGTACCGCGTGGAAACTATACAAGAGAGAGATTGCGAAAAAATACTCTTTTGTAGATACAAAGATCATTGGTACGGCAGAAGATGCGCTTTTCAATATTCAATATTATCAAGATGTAAAAAAAGCGCTGTATTTACATTATCCTTTTTATCACTATAGGCGTAATAATGAAAATAGCGTAACTGCGAAAGGAAAAATTCTTCTTTCTCAACAACTTCTGGAACTCTTCAAGTTAATAAAACAACTAATATCTTCACCAGAAGAAGAAGAAGCATACTATAATCTTATTGCTGTAGAACTCTATCAATTAGGTCTTAATGAAATACATATAGACACTTCTTTTATGAATCGATATAAGAAAATAAAATCTATACTTTCTTCTGATTTGTATAAAAAGAGTCTTCAAGCATTGTCACTAAGATACTTCCCTCTTCATTGGAAAATTTTCTTTTTTAATGCTAAGTATAAACTATATTTTTTATTCTACTTGTCTCTGTACGTTTTAGACTTCGCACGTTATTTGTCAACAAAAATCAAATAATTCTTCCCTCTGAACTCTATACCAATCATCAACATCTATCGCATTGTTTCATAAAGAAGAAAAATCCTCCACAACACAGGATTACCAACAGACAAAAATGCCTAAACTCCTACGCGTCACCACACACGACATCAGTCTCAACGGCTTGCTGAAAGGACAACTTCGTTTTCTCAGTCAATACTTTGAGGTTGTTGGGGTAGCAGCAGATACGGGCGAACTGCAAAAGGTGGCAGAAAGAGAAGGGATTCGCGTTATTGATGTGCCAATGCATAGAGAGATTTCGCTCTGGGCGGATCTTTCGTGTTTATGGACCTTGTGGCGTTTATTCCGCAGGGAGCAACCAGATATTGTTCACGCCAATACGCCCAAAGGTTCATTGCTCTCAATGATTGCTGCCTGGATGGCGAGAATTCCCGTCCGCATCTACACAGTCACAGGCCTGCGCTACCAAGGCGTGACAGGGAAATTCAGATGGCTACTCCAGTCTATGGAAAAGCTGACGTGCCACTTCGCTACGGACGTAATCCCCGAAGGAAAAGGCGTCTTAAACGCGCTGAGAGAAGATGGTATCACAAAAAAACCGCTGGAAGTTGTTTTGAATGGCAATATAAATGGTGTAGACGTCTCTTACTTTTCCGTTCAAGAATGCCCTGCTAACAGGGCGCAGGCAAGAAGAGAACTGAACATTTCTCCCGATGATTTCACGTTTGTCTTTGTAGGCAGAATTGTGGCGGATAAGGGCATGAACGAATTAGCCTCTTGTATGCGACGACTCAAAGGACGATGCAAGCTAATTCTTGTAGGTAGTTTTGAAAGCACGCTTGACCCACTGAAAGACAATAATGAAGAGTTCTTCAAAACCTCTCCCGATGTGCGCTATGTGGGCTGGCAAACAGACATTCGTCCATACCTGATTGCCGCTGATGCCTTAGTTTTTCCTTCTTATCGCGAAGGCTTCCCCAATGTTGTACTACAAGCTGGCGCAATGGAATTACCCGCCATCGTTACAGATATAAATGGGGCGAACGAGATCATCGTGAACGAGCAAAACGGCATTATCATCCCGCCGAAAGACGAGGAGGCACTCTTCAACGCAATGACTTCTTTCATTGAAGAGCCGCAATACATTTCATCAATGGCTACTAAAGCGAGAGAAATGGTATGCACGCGCTTTTCTCAACAAGATGTTTGGAATGCGCTGCTTGAAAGATATAGGAAAATGCTCCTCAATAACAAATAAAACGCTATGCTCTACGCGCTTGCACATTTTTTGAGAGACAAAACGCCATGGGTCTGGGATTTGGTGAACTGGATTAATTCTCTTCTCTTCTCTATAAGATATGGGCAGAAACTCAAGACGATTGAAAAGTCGCTCCATCAAGAGAGGAATGAAAGCCTAAAAATTGTACGCCTCTCTGATGTTCCAACAGAGGACATGGTTCACTTCTTTCAACAGCAACCCGAGGAAGCTTTCCGATTCTTTAAGCCACATGGATTTACGGCAGATGCCATTCGTAAGCTTCAGCGCAATAAAGCTTTCTTAGGATATGTTCTCTTAGAAGAAAGCGGACACATTGCCGGGTATTGCTTTAATCGTAGTTTCTTCTTTGGTAAGGGATTTAGAGGTCGAATCGTAGATATAAATCATAGAGGCCAAGGGTTAGGCACTTGCATGAATAAGATTCTCAACGAAGTAGGTTTCGGTATCGGTCTTCGTCTTTTCGAAACAGTTTCTAAAGACAATATCGCATCCTATCGTTCTGCTCTTTCTGCCAGTAATGTTCGCGTTGTAAAAGAACTGGAGGACAACGACCTCTATCTTGAAATTCTTCCTAACTAATAAGTTTTCAATCTCTCCACCAATGATATTAAAATACATCTTTGACCGATTGGTTTCGCTCATTGGTATGATATGCCTTTGCTGGCTCTATCTTCTCGTGGCCATACTCATCAAAGTGAAAATGCCTGGTCCAGTATTGTTTGTACAGCAGCGGGTGGGACGCAACGGAAAGATATTCCGCTGCCACAAGTTCCGATCAATGAGTGTCTCAAAAACATCGGCCACTGCTTCTAAGAACTCAGCCCAAAGCTCTATTGCATCCGAAGAACAAAACCGCATCACACCACTGGGAGAAAAGCTCCGACGCTACAAGATTGATGAATTGCCCGAACTTTGGGACGTATTTATTGGCAAGATGAGTTTTGTGGGACCTCGACCAGATGTTCCTGGATACGCAGACCAGCTGACAGGCACCGATCGCGATGTGCTCCAACTCCGACCAGGAATCACAGGCCCTGCATCCCTCAAATATCGCAATGAGGAAGAACTCCTGGCCAATATATCCGAAAGACTCAAACAAGAAGAAGTCCTCTGTATCAATGGCATTGAAATTCGTTCTGTTCAAGAGTATAACGATCGCATTATCTATCCTGATAAAGTACGACTCAACTACTACTATTTTCACCACTATAGTTTCATCCAAGACATACGAATGATCATCGCGACCATCTTCGGAAAACAAATTGAGTATGCAGGAGAGAAAATCTGAAAGCTCATTACGCAATATAATCTTATCACATAATTTATCTCCCAATCCAACTATAACAAAAAATCAACCATTAAGATATGAATAGAATCTACTTGTGCTTAGCTCACATGAGCGGCAACGAAATGCAGTATATCCAAGAGGCGTTTGACACTAACTGGGTCGTGCCTCTCGGTCCAAACGTGAACGGGTTTGAGAAAGACCTCGAAACGTATGTTGGACAGGACAAAAAGGTGGTGGCATTATCTGCAGGAACGGCTGCGGTTCATTTGTCGCTACTTGCCCTTGGAGTGACGGCTGGCGATGAAGTCATCTGCCAGAGTTTCACGTTTTGCGCATCCAGTCACCCTGTCACCTACCTGGGTGCAACGCCCGTGTTCGTCGATTCGGAAAAGGAATCCTGGAATATGGACCCCGCACTGCTCGAAACGGCTATCAAAGACCGCATTGCAAAAACAGGACGCAAGCCGAAAGCCATCATCGTGGTCTATCTCTACGGTATGCCAGGCCGCATTGATGAGATTCTGGAAATCGCCCGCCGATACGACATCCCCGTTGTTGAAGATGCTGCCGAAGGCCTGGGCTCTCGTTTCGACGGACAAGTAGTCGGCACTTTTGGAGAATACGGCGTACTCTCCTTCAATGGTAACAAGATGATCACCACCTCAGGGGGAGGCGCGCTGATCTGCCCCACCGAAGAGGCTAAAAACCGCGTGATGTTCTTTGCCACCCAAGCGCGCGAAGCTTACCCCTACTACCAGCACGAAGAAATTGGCTACAACTATCGTATGTCAAACATCTGTGCGGGTATCGGGCGCGGACAGATGACCGTCTTAGAAGACCACATCAATCACCACAAGCACGTGGCTCAGCTCTATGCCGAACTCTTACGCGATGTAGAGGGCATCGACGTACACCTGAATCCTAACAGTCGCTACGACTCAAACTATTGGTTGAGCACCATTACTATCTCTCCCGACCTCCATATCAAAGGAGAAGAAGACGTCTACAAAACAGCCATTGAAGGCGCAGTGGGCGGAGCAGCAGGCGTGGTTCACGCAGGAGGTTCGTTGCACACAGAACTAGAACCGAACCGCAACGTAGAAGCGCTGCGCGTATGGCTTGATAAGGCAGGTATAGAAAGTCGCCCACTTTGGAAACCGATGCACGCACAGCCTTGCTACAAAGATGCACCGCGCTATGTCAATGGCACATCAGATGGGCTCTTCCGCATAGGTATGTGTTTGCCCGCCGGACCTTATGTTTCTGACAATGATGTTCGCCGCATTGTAGAATCCATTAAGGAGGCAATTCTTTAAATCCTATAGGAAAGCGAAAGAAAGAGCCTCCATTTCAAATCTTTTCTCCTTTTGCCTACATACTACTCCTTGTAACCTTTATTTCCATGATGCCTATGTCTTTTTTGCATAAATTCTCCACTTGGTATTTCAATAGGAAGGCGCTGCCCTATTGGGCCATTGTCTTGGCCGACAGTCTTATCATTCTCATGGCCTATGCTGTCACCTATCTCATCTTCCGTCCCCAAATCCTACGTTGGGCAGATTTCGGACTCTCTGCAGAACGCCTCCAGCTCTTAGGTTGGATCAGCCTACGCTTCCTCTTCTTCCTTCCACCTTATCTCATCGGTATGCGCATCTTCAAGACGTATGCCGACATATTCCGCTACTCTTCGTTCATCGATCTGCTTCGCGTTATGGGAATGATGAGCATCGGTGGTGTTTTGGCTTGGATGCTCCACTATCCTCTGTTTGTCTCTCTGCAGTTCTACCTCCAAAATGAGCGTTCGTTTGAGGCCAACATTCGCACCCGGGACATTCTTGTTGCCACCATTTCTGCCACCTTCCTGCTCTGGTTCACGCGTATGATTGTTAAGTCGCTCTATGAGTTGAGCCTTACGCGAGCTGAAGCTAAAACGGCTTTTATCTATGGTGTGAAAGGTGGCGGTATCAGCATCGCTAAGAGCATCCGCAATATGAAGCCCCAGCAGTTTGACCTTCGTGGTTTCATCACCGACGACAAGAGCGAAGCCAAGCATATCCTTATGGGGCATCGCATTCATCACATAGATGAACACATCGTACCGCTGATGAAAGAGCGCGGCATTCAAGTTTTGCTTGTCTCCCCCTTGTGTAGCAATGCTCTCCGCCAGAACCAGGAATTGCAAGATGCACTCATCGAAGCCGACATCCGCATCCTCATGATGCCCAAGGCCGAAGAGTGGAAAGAAGGCGACCAGATCGGACCGCTCAACGAAGTAAAAATCGAAGACCTCCTCCCTCGCAATGAAATCCAGGTGGACATGGACGCCGTCGGCACCATGTTGCGCGGAAAGAGCATCCTCATCACCGGTTCGGCAGGTTCTATCGGTTCAGAAATGGTACGGCAGATAGCTATCTACAATCCTAAGCAAATGATTCTCATCGACCAGGCCGAAACGCCTCAACACGATGTCCGGCTGATGATGAAGAATGAATGGCCTGATATAGAAACCGAAACCATCGTGACAAGTATCTGCCACCGCGATCGCATAGAGCAAATTTTCAAGACGTATCGCCCCGACTATGTCTTCCATGCTGCGGCCTACAAACATGTACCCATGATGGAAAGCAATCCTTCAGAAGCTGTTCAGAACAACATCGAGGGCACGCGCATCATTGCAGATATGTCCGTGAAATACGGGGTCAAGAAATTTGTTATGATATCTACGGACAAGGCTGTGAACCCCACAAACGTCATGGGGTGCTCCAAACGCATCTGCGAGATTTATGTGCAGAGCCTCAACCGTGCTGAAAAAAATGGCATCGTAGAGGGCCAGACGCAGTTCGTAACGACGCGCTTCGGCAACGTACTTGGCTCTAACGGTTCGGTTATTCCTCTCTTCCGTCGCCAAATTCAGGCTGGAGGTCCCGTCACAGTGACTCATCCAGACATCATTCGCTTCTTTATGCTCATCCCCGAAGCCTGCAAATTGGTACTCGAAGCTGGCACGCACGGTAAGGGTGGAGAAATCTTTGTCTTTGATATGGGCAAACCGGTACGCATTGCCGACATGGCCAAGCGTATGATCAAACTGAGCGGAGCGCAGGGCGTTGAAATCAAATATACAGGCTTGCGCGATGGCGAGAAACTCTACGAAGAAGTGCTCAATAACGAAGAAGAATCGAAACCCACTTTCCACAAGAAAATCCGTATCGCTGCCGTGCGCGAGTATGACTACACGGAAGCTCAACAACAAATTGATGCGCTTGTGGCTGCCAGCCATGACTTCAACGATATGGAAACGGTGCGCATCATGAAGCAAATCGTACCAGAATACAAGAGTCAGCACTCAAAATATGAAGAGTTGGACAAAGCTACGGAAGTAGAACCCAACTGATACTGATTCGTTTCTCACCAAGCCTCTTAAAGGCACCTCATTCTCAAGGCTGCCCACTGACAGAATCCTACCGTCAGTGGGCAGCCTTTTTTGCGCACTAAAAAACACCCTTCAATCAATCCTCCCACCTATCGGACCAGTCAGACCAGTTGGACTCGTCCGGATAGAACTATCCGACAAGTTACCACCACGATTAACCGCCCTAAAAATTGACAGCGCGTTTTCTCCTGAAAAATAAAGAAAAACAGGTTTCAGTTGAAGAGAGAGGAATATCAGCAAAAGAAAACCCTCCTTTTGCCCCTAAAAAACAAGAATCTGCTCAATTTCCTCTAAAAACTGCTTCGTTTTCGCAAAAAACGCAGCATTTGAAGGGAACAACACACTTCTGCCATTCGTCAGTTTCCTTATTGCGTCGGCGGATAGAATAAGGAAGTGAACTGACGCAATAAGGATGTTGGCCAGCATCCTTATTGTATTCACGAAAACAATCATAAAAAACGCCCTCATAAAAGGCCAACAGAAAGAACTGATACGGAAGCGAAGCTTTCTCAGCCTTTCTCTCACCAACAAAGTAAGAACTATTTTTACAAAAGAATGATTTACTCTCTGAGATTTCGGAGAAACTTTTCAGCCAAGCTAACATGGAAAGAAGCAGACAGGACATGGCAACACTTCCCCCTTTATGTCTCTCTACCCTCTCGGTTTCAAACCATAAGTATTCTTACACAACTCGGCAACGGAAAGCTACAGGCCTATGATTTTCACTTTCTCTCTGAAAAGTGCATCCACTTCGCCTCTCAAGTGCTTCTATTTGTTTTCATATTACAACACTTTGTAAGATATTTGTCACTATTCCCTATTTTTAAGTAAAATAGCTGTATATTTGCAGGCCTACAATAGGGCAATGTCTATCTCTGCTTTGCCCCTTTGAGGCATAAGATTACAGATTTTTCTCTGTAGCCTCTTGTTTTTCACTTGCATACATCGTTTGCAGGGAGCTAAGAGAATACCTCTTTGCAAACTGTCGAGCCAGAATCGATTAGGTAAAAACGTGTTCTTTCTCGCCTCTATATAGCCCCACAAACTGTATCCCGAAAGCCCTCGGGTTCAGACAGATAACTAAATCCCATGATATTCCTCTATAATTTCTTAGCTTTTTTCTTCAGTGCAGCCATGGCTACGCTGATGATACGAGAAATTCTCCGCATAGCCTACCAGCGAAAACTCTTCGACCTTATTGACGGCCGTAAAGTGCATACCGTACAAGTGCCACGCTTAGGGGGAGTGTCCTTCACTCCCAGCATCATCATGAGTATATCGCTCTTGAGTGTCATCGCCTCTATGTTTGGTATCTCACCTTTCTTTGTAGTCGATGGGCGCACCGTTGCCTACTGTCTCTTTGCCATACTGCTCATCTACAGCGAAGGAATTGCCGATGACCTGCTTGGACTCAGCTACCAAGTGAAATTCTTTTTCCAATTCATTTGTGCTATCGCGCTGGTGCTTTCTCGCACTTATTTCACCTCGCTCTACGGCCTTTTGGGCATCTATGAGATTCCACCACTCGTTGGCTATCTCCTGGCGGTGATTTTCATTGTGGGTATCATCAATGCCATTAACCTTATCGATGGCATAGACGGTCTGGCCTCGGGGCTGAGCATGATAGCCCTCACTTTCTTTGGCATCTTTGCTACTCTCTATGGCTACGCTGCTTTCAGTATCATAGCTTTTGCCACCCTCGGCGTAGTTGTTCCATTTTTCTATTATAACGTCTTCGGACGTGCCGAGACGGAGCACAAGATATTTATGGGCGATTGTGGCAGCCAAACCATTGGTTTGATTCTCGGTATGCTGTCCGTGCGTTTCTGCATGTTGGGACACGCTCCAGAAATTCTCCACTTACCCAATACGCTTATCGTGGTGTTCAGTCTCCTCCTCGTCCCGTGCTTCGACGTTATCCGTGTAATGGTGGGACGTATGCGCCGCGGTAAAAGCCCTTTCCATCCCGACAAAACACATATCCATCATAAGTTCTTAGCCCTGGGGTTCACACATCGCCGCACCATGGTGACCATCCTCCTTATTGCTATGGGCTATGTAGTCCTGACACTCGCGCTCAGTTGCATACTCAATATCAACATCGTTGTTCTGATCGATATTATTGTGTGGACTGCTATGCATCTCTACCTGAACCGAGAGCTAAAAAGAAAAGGCCTCACCCCCTTGCCTCACCCCCTTCCCCCTCTCCAAAAGGAGAGGGGAGTGAATACTCCTGTGAAAGACGATGTCGGATAAGAACGGAATACTAATACTATGACTATGAGTTATGTACGATTATGAAACGGCCAATCCGGATAGGTATGGGTTACTAAAAGAATTTGCGCGCAAGAATCGCGCAGGGATGACACCGTGCGAAAAGGTGTTGTGGGAAAAACTCAGAAAGCTTGCTTGTGGCATAAAGTTTCGCCGACAACACCCCATAGCCGACTATATTGCCGACTTCATTTGCTTGGAAAGAAAACTCATCATTGAAGTGGACGGAAAATACCACGAAAGCCCCGAACAAAAGGCCCATGATGAACTACGAACCCACGACCTCGAGGCCTATGGATATACAATCCTACGATTCACAAACGAAGACGTCACCTACCACCTACAAACGGTCATCAACCACATAAAAGACTACGTCTTGAACAAATAAACTGACACCCAACAACCACATAAAAACAGACATCCAAACACAGAAAACCACGTTTACAAAACAACATGTCACCTAACCACCACATAAAAACAGACACACCCAACAAAGGCATACACTCCCCTCTCCCCTTGGAGAGGGGTAAGGGGGTGAGGCTCACGTTCCTCCTCATCACCATCCTCTTCTTCATGTGGGGCTTTGCCCACAGTATGTTGGATGTACTCAATAAGCACTTTCAAGTATCGCTCAATATCTCCATGACGCAGGCAGCACTCGTGCAAAACGCCGTGTATGGAGGATATTTCCTGATGGCCATTCCAGCAGGGAAGATCATCAGCAAATTCGGGTATCGAGCCGGCGTCCTCACGGGGCTCGTACTCTTCTCCCTTGGAGCACTACTCTTTGTACCCAGTAGCTTACTGAGCAGTCCGCTCCTCACGTTCTATTTCTTCGTCTTCTCCCTCTTTGTCATCGGCTGCGGCCTTACCTGCCTCGAAACATCGGCCAATCCGTATGCCACAGTATTGGGCGACAAAGAAGGAGCAGAGCGACGCATCAATTTCGCCCAATCGTTCAACGGCTTAGGGTGGATTCTCGGCCCGCTCGTAGGTCTATTTCTCTTCCGAGAGGGAGCAGAGAACAACGACGTTGTCATCCCCTACGCTGTCATAGGCGTGATAGTCCTCTTTATGGCAGTAGTTTTCAGTAGAGTTCCCCTACCAGAAGTAGGAACAGAGAACGATGCAGCAGAAGAAAACGCAACGAAAGCCCGCACCCTTTGGCAACACCGCAATTTTAAGTTCGGCATCCTCGTGCTGATGCTCTATGTGGCCGCACAAACAGGAGTCAACAGTTTCTTTATCAACTACACCACCGATCCCGCTGTAGGCATCTCCACCACTACAGCCACCCTGCTCCTCGCCTTTGGCTGCATGGGTCTCTTCATGGTGGGCCGCCTCTGCGGCAGTTGGCTCATGAGTCGCATCCGCGCCGAACGCATCTTGACCTTCTGCGCCTTAGGTGCCACCCTCGCCACGTTCGTCATCCTGCTCACGGGCGGCATGATAGGCACAGTTGTTCTCTTCTTTGTCTATTTGTTTGAGAGCATCATGTTCCCCACCATCTTCGCCCTCTCTATTCGCGGACTGGGCAGCAAGCAGACAAAGCAAGCCAGCAGCTATCTCATCATGAGCATCGTAGGCGGCGCAGTAGCCCCCACTATCATGGCCTTCATCGGCGAACGTTCAGGCTTGGCTCAAGCCTTTATCGTCCCCCTCATCTGCTACATCGCCATCCTGCTGTATGGTATGAAATATAAAACACTGAAATAAGTAACAACACATAATGCAAGCCATTATCCTTGCGGCTGGTATGGGCCGCCGTCTGGGGGAATATACCCGAGACAACACCAAATGTATGTTACCCGTCAATGGGGTGCGTCTCATCGACCGCGTACTCGGTCAGCTCTCACAACTGGGACTGAGCCGCGTTGTCATTGTTGTGGGCTACAAAGGGCAGAACCTTATCGACTACATAGGCCATCGCTACGACGACCGTCTCAAGATAGAATATGTCAACAACCCTGTCTATGACAAGACCAACAATATATATTCGCTCTCACTTGCCAAGGATAAATTGCAGGAGGACGACACGCTACTCATCGAATCGGACTTGATTTTCGACGATAGCCTCTTCCGCATGATTCTGGATAATCCCTACCCCAACCTCGCCCTTGTGGATAAATACGAGACTTGGATGGACGGGACGATGGTTCGCATCGATGAGGACAACAATATCGTCAATTTCATTCCTAAAAAGGCGTTCAAATATAAAGATGTTGACAGCTACTACAAAACGGTCAATATCTACAAATTCTCCCGTGAGTTCTCGCAAAACAAGTATGTCCCCTTCCTCGATGCCTATAGTAAGGCACTGGGAAACAATGAATACTACGAGCAGGTGCTGCGCGTTATCACCTTGATTGATAATGCCGAACTAAAAGCACTCCCTATCACAAACGGGGCTAAATGGTACGAAATAGACGACGTACAGGATTTGGATATTGCTGAAACATTGTTTGCCGACAAAGACGAGTTTATGTACCGCTACAATATGCGGTTTGGTGGGCACTGGCGTTTCCCGAAACTCCTCGACTTCTGTTATCTTGTCAATCCCTATTTCCCGACGGCGCACATGAAGGATGAGTTGCGCGCCAACTTCGACATTCTGCTCTCAGAATACCCCAGCGGAATGTATGTCAATAGCCTCATTGCGGCCAAATACTTTGACATTCGACAGGAATACACCGTGGTAGGAAATGGTGCGGCCGAACTTATCAAGAGTTTGATGGAACGCGTGGAAGGTCGCATCGGCGTGGTCTATCCCACCTTCCAAGAATACCCAAACCGCAAGGAACAAACGGAGATTATAGGTTTCACGCCCGATAATGACGATCTCACCTATACGGCCGATGATCTCATCCGCTTCTATGCCGATAAACAGCTATCAACGCTCCTACTTATCAACCCCGATAACCCCAGCGGCAATTTCATCCCAATGGTCGATGTGTTGCGCCTGGCCACTTGGTGTAAGGAACGCGGTATCTTCTTCGTTGTCGATGAAAGCTTCGTGGATTTCAGCGAGGACTTCCGCAACAATAGCTTGCTCCACAACGAGATTCTCCAGGCTTATCCCAACTTGGCCGTAATGAAGAGCATCAGCAAGAGCTATGGCGTTCCAGGTTTGCGCCTCGGGGTCTTGGCCAGCAGCGATGAAGCGCTCATCAACTGGATGAAGCACGATGTGAGCATTTGGAATATCAATAGTTTTGCGGAATTCTACATGCAAATCTTCGGTAAATATCAGAAGGACTACGACCGCGCGTGTCAGAAGTTCATAGCCGAACGCGAACGCTTCATGGCGCGCCTCACGGACATTCCTTTCCTCCGCGTCATCCCGAGTCAGGCCAACTATTTCCTCTGCCAGGTTACAGAAAAATACACCAGCGAGGAACTCACACGCCGCTTGCTCATGGATTTCAACATCCTTATCAAGGACTGCGACAATAAGGACGGACTGAAAAACAAAAACTATGTGCGCATTGCTGTGCGCGACCAAAAAGACAACGACACACTTGTCGATGCACTCAAAACACTGTAAGGAATGAATATCTGCATCTGCGGTGGAGGAAACCTCGGCCACGTTGTTCTCGGCGTCTTAGCTGCACAACCTCAGAACCGCGTCAGCCTGCTAACAAATCACCCCCAGCGATGGGCAGATACTGTGACGGTGACCGACCCTAACGGAAAGCAGTATGTTGGGAAAATTGTGCAGATTACCAATCGGGCAGAAGATGTTATACCTCATAGTGACATCGTTCTGCTCTGCCTCCCAGGTTTCGCCATTCGCGAGGAACTGGAAAAAATTCGCCCCTATCTGTCGGCCACAGCCGCAGTGGGGAGCATCGTTTCCAGTACGGGATTTTTCTTTGAAGCCCAGCGCCTGCTGCCCAAAGAGCAACCACTATTTGGTTTCCAGCGCGTTCCGTTCATTTCCCGCACCACAGAATATGGTAGAAGTGCCGAACTGAAAGGCTACAAGCCGTTGCTCAACCTTGCCGTAGAGCAAACAGCCGACAAAGAGGCTTTGCGTCTCACTATTGAGCAACTATTCCACACTCCCACGGAGTTGTTGCAAAGCCACTATGAGGCAAGCCTTACCAACAGCAACCCCTTGCTTCATCCCTCCCGACTCTATACGCTTTGGAAGGACTGGCACGAAGGCATTGTTTACGATAAAAATCCTTATTTCTACGCCGATTGGACACTGGAAGCTGCTCAACTATATATAGACATGGATGCGGAGTTTCAAACATTGCTCCGCACACTTCCCGTGCGCTCCGAAGCCATTCCCGACGTACTCACCTACTACGAAAGCCACGATGCGGCATCGTTGGCACACAAACTCCGCACCATCCCCGCCTTTCAAGGCATCCTTTCCCCTATGAAAGAAGTGGAAGGAGGCTTTCTCCCTGATTTCCACAGCCGCTACTTCACCGAGGATTTCCCTTTCGGTATGCGCTTCATCCTTGAGGTAGCTCAAGAAAAGGGAGTTCAGATTCCAAAGATCAAGGAAGTGTATGAATGGGGGATAAGAAAAGCAGAGTATTAACATCTAATCTTATGACTCCCATATCTTCCGTTGAAGAGTTCAAGCAGATACAAGTCGATATCCTTCTTGCTATCGACAAGTTTTGCAAGGAACACAACATAAAGTACTCACTGGCTTGTGGGACACTACTCGGTGCCATTCGCCACAAAGGATTCATCCCCTGGGATGACGATATAGATATTTATCTCCTTCGAGAAGACTACAATAAATTAGTAGCTGCTTTCCCCTCTCTTTTAGACGGGAAATACGCTCTTAATTCTCTCGAAAGAAATCCGCTTTGGAATCGTCCCTACGCCAAAGCTTTCGACACACGAACAATAGAAGTGGAGGCAGTCAAAAGCAATATTCCAAACATGGGAGTAGGAATTGACGTGTTCCCCATAGACGATGTTCCCGATGATGAAGCTGAATGGGAAAAGTTCGACAAACGCCGCCGTTTCCTACAAAATTGTTATACGCTAAAAACCTTGGCTTGGAGAAAGGAACGCTCTTTGAGCAAAAACCTCTTCGCCTCATGCGCCAGCCTCCTATTATCGCCTTGGTCATTCCGCAAATTAGCAGAAATCATAGATAGATATTGTCAAAAGCACAACGGAAAGGGCTACAATCATATCTTTGAATGTTGCTTAGGAAGAATCTGCCGCCACAGCTTCAAGAAACAAGACATGGAACAAGTAGTTGATATTCCTTTCGAACAATACACGTTCAAAGCAATGATTGGCTACGACGACTATCTAACCTCCACTTATGGAGATTATATGCAGCTCCCACCCAAAGAAAAACAAGTGAGCCACCACGTCTTTGAGGCGTATTGGAAATAGAAAGCCACAAAACGCAAAAAATATGCGTTTGTCATCTTTTCCGCTTAAAACAATACAGAGACTCAAGTACTATTTAATCATAAGAAAAAAGGAAAGTACTCCTTGAATACTATTATGTTCCTCCAATCTTTGATACATAGTTTTTTTTCTGGCAGTAAGAGGACAAAAGCTGTAAAAACGAATATTATAGGTTCTCTCTTCGTCAAAGGAATTAGCATTTTAATACAACTCTTATTAGTTCCCATGACTCTTGGGTACGTAAATTCTGAGATGTATGGAATTTGGCTAACTCTTTCCTCTATTATCATTTGGCTTAACTTCTTTGATATCGGATTTACGCTTGGATTAAAGAACAAACTTGCAGAAGCCATAGCTACACAAAACTGGGAGAGAGGAAAGAGTCTGGTATCAACGACCTACATCATGATGCTTGCAATATTTGTTCCGCTTTGCTTCATTCTTGAAATAGTTGTTCCTTGCGTAAATTGGGCGGCATTTCTCAATGTCAGTACGCAATATAATACTGAAATAACACGCGTGATGTATGCATTGGTAGCCTTTTTCTGCTGTCAAATGATAGTAGGAGTGATCCCTGCTGTTGCTGCAGCTTATCAGAAAGTAGCGCTATCTTCCTCTTTTACAGTGATTGGTAATTGCCTATCATTGGCAGCCATATTCTTACTCACAAAATTCTGTCCTCCGTCTCTTTTGAGTCTTGCTTTTGCCATATCTATGATGCCTATCGTGGTTATGATTGTAGCATCTATCATTTTGTTTACTACAAAATTTAGAGCTGTTGCTCCTTCTATAAAAGCTTTTAAGAAAGAGCATATTCATAGTCTTTTCAGCTTAGGCTTCAAGTTTTTTTTACTGCAACTTCAGGTTGTTATCCTCTATCAATCAACCAATATTCTTATATCTAACGTATCTAGTTCCCTAGATGTTACATCTTACAATATAGCCTATAAATATCTGAGTATTGCTGAAATGATTTTCATCATAGTCTTAGGACCTCTTTGGCCTGCATTTACCGATGCCTATACAAAGAAAGATTACACATGGATGAATAACGTTTATAAAAAAATGATACTCTTGTTCATGGGAATTACGCTTCTCATGATTTGTTTAACGATAATATCCCCCATAGTTTACCACATTTGGGTTGGCAATAAAGTTTCCGTCTCATTCTCCTTAACGTTGGCCGTTGGAGTTTACTTACTTTTGCTCAGTTGGTGTTCGCTTCAGACATATTCTTTAAACGGTATGGGAACAATAAAACTACAAACATACGTTGCCACTGCAGGACTAATTATACACATACCGTTAGCTCTTTATTTAGGGCGGACTTTTGGAGTTTTAGGTGTAATCTATTCGCTTATAATTATACATATCCTCTATACAATTATATACACTCTGCAACTTAGAAAGATACTGACTCAACGTGCAAAGGGTATTTGGCTGAAATAACACTCTCTTCGGATCATCGGCATGCTTAATAAACTCTTTACTTTTTTATTGCTAGCGCTTCCTATCCTTGATGTGTATGGTATTGGCATTACAGGATTTTCCATAGGAAAAATACTCCTACTGCTTGTTTCACTCATATTGGTCATTAAAGATAGGCTGAACATAAAATTATACTTCAACAAGTTCTTTATCATACTGCTAACTCTCTTAGTTATTGTTTCTTTCATTCTCAACATATCTGAAGATTGGTTTAGCATAAAAGACTATATACATAAACTAATTGCAATAGGAGGTTTCTATTTCACTTTGTGCTTAGCCCTTCAATACGTAGATTGGGATAGAGCTCTGAAATACTACAAGATTCTTGTTTGGATATGTAGCATATTTTTCTTCATTCAATTCTCTGCTTTCTATTTTGCAGAAATTAGGATTATAGGTATTATCCCTCATATACCACTCGCCATAGACCGATCTTCTACAGAAATCATTGAGATGCAAGAAAATCTAAGTCGTTTCACTTCTTTTTTCCTTGAGCCAGCACACTTTGCCTATTACATCGCTATATATTACATTATTTTAGCCTTCCGCGAAGAAAATCCTTTTACAAATAAAGAGTTTCTGTTTCTATCACTCGTGCTTCTCCTGCTACAATCAGGAAATGGATTGATGATTATGGGAGTAGTCGTGATTATTTCTACTTTTAAGATTCTTCTCTCCAAACAAAGCAAAAAGGGAACTAACATATTTATCGTCTTACTTCTTTTTATCGTTGGAGGTATTACCTTTTCTCATTTTTCCAACAATGAAGCGGTTAATAAGAATCTAGGCCGTATCAATGAGATATCATTCAATCAAGACAATAAAAAGGGTTCTTCAGGCTATCAGCGAATCTTTTCTGGATATACGTTTCTTTCTGAAGTGGAACAAGACAAATTATGGCTTGGCTTAGGTCTAGGTAATCAAAATGCCTACTATCACAGCCATGATATGCCTACTTTTAGATCCGAAATAACAAATGCGGACTCACAATATGTCTACTTAAATTCCATTCAGCTCATCATTGCTTGGGGAGGCGTTGTTTCCCTTCTTTTCTTTGGTCTATATACATACAGATTAACTAAGAACAATACTCTTACAGGTAGAACTATGATGATAGCTTTCATCATTTCATGCTTTATTGCTTCTGGTCTTTTTGGAACATATATGTTGTTCTTTCTTTTATTCAGTATCCACTATCAAAGAGTTCGAGCACAACAAATATCTTAATCTCTCCGCATGAAAGTTATTTTCTTATCAGGATTGTATCCAAAAGCCATAGAAGGCCTTCTATCAGAAAATTGCAGAAACAATTATCTACAAAATGCACCTAATGAATTTCAATGGGGCATTGTTGATGGTTTGATCCAAAATAAAGTTTCTGCCTTAATACTTTCTTGTCCGTTCTTAGGTACTTATCCTCTTCACTTTAAACTAAGACGAGTTCCTGAATATAGGGCCTCATTATCTAAAGAGGTGCAGTTAGTGAGCATAGGCTATAACGCCATTATGGGATTAAAACCATTGTCTATCGAACGGCATATCCGCAAAGAAATAGAAGCCTACATTACTGATGACAATGAAGAATACTTCATTATAGCTTATAGCACCATCAGCTATATGCTTGCCCCTATCATTAAAATAAAGGCATCACATCAGAACGTGCATCTTGCTACCATTGTTACAGACTTGGTTGACAACGCGCTACTTTTCAAAGACAACCAAAAATATCCCAAACGTTTCTTCATCAATAGAGAAATAGAAACCATTAAGGAACAATACTCACACATTGATAAGTTCATTTTGCTCTCAGCGGCCATGACGGAAAAAATTCCAGCGGCCATTGGCAAGAACAAAGTTCTCGAAGGAATTTGGCACGAGAGCGACATACAAGCCTCTCAAAATCTTACTGATATAAAATTAGATCAAAAAACAATCCTTTACGCTGGAACAATCCAACCTTTTGCTGGAATCAATGATTTTGTAGATGCTTTTGCAAAGACTTCAAATCCAAGCTACAGACTCATCATTTGCGGAGCAGGTTCTAGCGAAGCCTACATACAACAAAAAGCAAAAGAAGATTCTCGCATCATTTTCAAAGGACGACAACCCCATCAGTATGTAATTCAATTACAAAGAGCTGCAACATTAGTTGTAAATCCACGAAAGCCAGACGAAGAAATCACACGCTATTCTTTCCCCTCAAAGACCATTGAATATCTTGCATCGGGAACGCCTATGATGGGCTACCATCTTGAAGGTATTCCATCAGAATACTACACTCACATGTTCACGCCTACGGATTTATCCATTGAGGCAATGGCGCAGGAAATCGACCATGTGTTATCTCTGCCAACACATATCTTAAAAGAAAAAGGAGAAAAAGCACAAGCCTTTATCCAAAGTGAGAAGAACTCAAAAGCCCAAGTTGGAAAAATTTTAAGATTCTTGCAAGAATAGAATGATTCTTATAGACTCTCTATACATAAATGCTGGAGGAGGACTCATTTTGCTGGAGTATCTCGTTGAGGAGTTACAAAAGCAAAAAAAAGAATTCTTCTTGCTGACAGATGAAAGATGTGGCAGCCAATTTAGACGATTACCACACCAGCAAAGTCTAAAGGCGACCATGCGAGGACGCAGAAGATTCTATCAACAACACTCTCGAGAGTTTTCGGCAGTGCTCTGCTTCGGTAACATTCCTGCTCCTATCAAACTTGAAGTACCTGTATATACCTATTTCCACAATATCTCGCTACTCACACTCCAAGGGTTTTCTCCAAAAACATATTGGAAAGCATGGTTGAAGCGACAAGTATTTAGATGTCTCAAAGGCAACACCAATTATTGGTTGGTACAAACTCAGAATACAGCCTATCAACTGGAGCAGCACCTAAAAGAACCACAAGAAAAGATTTCACTCTTCCCTTTCTTCAAGATTCCTGAGAGTCTATACAAATGTGCAAACCAACAAACGCGACAGGACTACGCGCTGATCGGTGCATACTATGGAGGAGCAAAAGGCCATGATGCACTGCTTGAGGCGTGGAAGATTCTCCACAAGAAAGGAATCGACCGAACTCTACATTTGACGATAGGGCCAACAGATACCGCATTCTTGGGAAAACTGCAAAAAGCAAAAGAAGAGGGAGTACAAATCATCAACCATGGGTGCATTCCTTTTGATGACGTGGTCAGCATCTATGGAAAATGCAAGGCGCTTGTCTATCCTTCCCATGACGAGAGTTTAGGATTAGGACTCATAGAAGCAGCAACAGCAGGATGCGACATTATAGCATCCGACCTTCCTTTCACTCACGCAGTTTGCAGCCCAACGGCGGTCTTCAATCCCTACGATGCTAACGATATAGCAAGGGCCATCGAAGACTACGAACAGAACCCTCTTCCTCATTCCACACTAAAGATTAAGAACAAAATCAACGAACTCATCAAGTTGATTTATAGCAACGACTAACGAAAGTCAGCACAAAGTGGAGGCTAAGAGAAACCTCTCTTTCTCTATCTTTAGTATTTACAAGAATATCTCATGCAACATTGATAAGGGAAATTTCAGCCACATACTATCCGTTCGAAACTGCCGTCTCTTTCTGGCTTTTAGCCTGCTTCTTACACCTCTTTAAGACCAAATTTTCCAGTATAACTACTTAACCAAAAATACAATAAGGATGTCAGCTGACACAATAAGGCTATCAGCTGACGCAATAAGGATGTCAGCTGACGCAATAAGGATATTTTTTGCTACAATTATCCTCTCTTTTTGAACATATACTCAATAAAACAACAATACTAAATTAAATTTACCATATCTATGTCCGTTTTCAAAGACAAAGTGCTGTTAATCACTGGTGGAACTGGTTCGTTCGGCAATGCCGTACTTCGCAGGTTCCTTCAATCCGACATTAAGGAAATCCGCATCTTCTCCCGCGATGAAAAGAAGCAGGATGATATGCGCCACATGCTTCAGAATCCGAAAGTGAAATTCTACATCGGCAATGTGCGCAATAAGGAATCGGTCGACATCGCTATGTCGGGCGTCGACTATGTCTTTTCCGCTGCGGCTTTGAAGCAAGTGCCGTCGTGCGAGTTCTTCCCGATGGAGGCTGTTCGCACGAATGTAGAAGGAACCAATAATGTACTCCTCTCGGCCATCGAACACGGCGTGAGCAATGTTGTGGTTCTTTCCACCGACAAAGCGGCTTATCCCATCAATGCCATGGGTATTTCCAAGGCGATGATGGAGAAAGTGGCCATTGCCAAAGGGCGCGAATTGGGCGAAAATGCTAAAACCACCATTTGCTGTACACGCTATGGCAACGTGATGGCGAGTCGCGGATCGGTCATTCCTCTCTGGGTGGAACAGATGGAGGAGGGAAAACCCATCACCATTACCGACCCGAACATGACGCGCTTCATGATGACGCTCGACGACGCTGTAGATTTGGTCATCTATGCTTTCTCTCATGGTCACAACGGCGATCTCTTTGTTCAGAAAGCTCCTGCTGCCACGCTCTCCGTGCTGGCTGAGGCTCTGAAGCAGACTTACGTCAAAGTGAAACCCGAATATGGTGAGACAGAAGTGAAGGTCATCGGCACGCGCCATGGCGAAAAGCTCTATGAGACTTTGGTGACGCGCGAGGAAATGGCACGAGCCATTGACATGGGCAACTACTACCGCATTCCCTGCGACACGCGCGACCTGAACTACGACAAATTCTTCCAGGAAGGGGATGAAAAGGTGTCTCAGATTGAGGACTACCATTCTCACAATACGCGCCGCTTGGATGTGGAGGGCATGAAGGAGTTGCTCCTTAAACTGCGCTTCATTCGTGAGGACTTAGGGCTTCAAGAACGCGCCAAGGCTCGAGATATTCGCAGCGAATAAGCTGAAGAAGCAGCACAGGAGCTTCGCTCGAATAGTTGAAGATTTCTCCTACTGGTTTGGTCGCTCTAACTGGTCTGATCCGTTCGAAAGCCAAACAAGGGGAGCTTCAAATAGGCTGCTACTGCCATGAGACAGCATAGTCTCAGAAACTAATCAAACCACACATCACAATGAAGATACTTATCACGGGGGCAAAGGGGTTCGTTGGGCGGAATCTTTGCTGTGCTCTCCAAAACATAAAAGCGGGGAAAGACAGAACTCGGCCAGCTCTACATATCGAAGAAGTCTTTGAGTACGACATCGATACCAACCCCGCACTCCTAACTCCCTATTGCCAAGAGGCCGACTTTGTTTTTAATCTTGCGGGGGTCAATCGTCCGAAAGACCCGGAGGAGTTTATGAAAGGAAACTTCGGTTTTGCCACAACGCTCCTCAACACCTTGAAGGCGTGCGGCAACACCTGCCCCATCATGCTATCGTCCTCTCAGCAAGCATCTCTGACGGGCCGATTTGGCAATTCGGAATACGGACGCTCAAAGAAAGCCGGTGAGGATCTTTTCCTCGACTACGCCGCAGAAACTGGGGCTCAAGTGCTCATCTACCGCTTTCCAAATTTGTTTGGAAAATGGTGCCGCCCCAACTACAACTCTGCGGTGGCCACTTTCTGCAACAACATCGCCAACGACTTACCTATTCAGGTGAACGACCCTAATGTAGAACTCGAACTGCTCTACATCGACGACCTCGTGCAAGAGATGCTGGATGCCTTGGAGGGGAAAGCACACCGCTGCGAGTTTGAAGGGCTCAATGTCCTGCCTCTGTCCGACGGTCGCTACTGCTACGCACCCATCACACACAAGGCCACGCTCGGCAAGATAGTCGAACTCCTACACGCCTTCCACGAGCAGCCCAAAACGCTGATGATGCCCGAGATTCCGGACAACTCCTTCGCAAAAAAACTCTATTCCACTTATCTGAGTTACCTGCCCAAGGAAAAAGTGGCTTTTCCGCTGAAAATGAACATTGATGCGCGCGGAAGTTTCACCGAACTGCTCCACACACCGCATTGCGGACAAGTCAGCATCAATATATCTAAACCGGGCATCACAAAGGGCGAACACTGGCACAACACCAAGTGGGAGTTCTTCATCGTTGTTGCCGGTCACGGCCTCATTCAGGAACGCAAGATTGGAACGGACGAAATCATAGAGTTCGAGGTGAGCGGCGACAACATCCAAGCTGTCCACATGCTCCCAGGCTATACGCACAACATCATCAACCTCTCAGAAACGGAGAACCTTGTCACAGTGATGTGGGCCAATGAGATTTTCAACCCGAATCACCCAGATACGTTCGGCGAACTGGTTGTTAAACAAGACTAACGCCTCTCTTGCTTCATGGAAATCAATGATAAACTCTTAGACGAGTTACAAAAGAAGGCCCAAGCTTCGGAGCGTCGACGCGCGGCTATGGACCTCCGCAACGATGCCAACGAGCAGTCGCAACGAATGCTCAATGCACTCGAACCTGGAACCATTGTGCCCATCCATCGCCACCCCACAACCTCTGAAACCTGCCTCCTGCTCCGCGGTCGATTAGATGAGATTTTCTACGATGATAATGGCAACGAAACAGCGCGCCATCATTTCAATACGGCCAACGGAGTCTACGGCCTACAAATCCCAGCTGGTCAGTGGCACACCATAGAAGTTTATGAACCTTCTGTTATTCTTGAGGTAAAGGCTGGTTCTTATGAACCGTCTCGCCCAGAAGATATCAAATAAGACTATTACAATGAAACATTTCGCAGACAACGGAAAACTTAAACTGCTCATCATCGTCGGCACACGCCCTGAAATCATCCGACTGGCAGCAGTCATCAATAAGTGTCGTACGTATTTCGACACGCTTCTGGCTCATACGGGCCAGAACTACGACTACAACCTCAACGGTGTCTTTTTCAAAGATCTGAAACTGGCAGATCCCGATATTTACATGGAAGCTGTTGGCGACGACCTCGGAGCTACAATGGGAAACATCATAGATAAGAGCTACAAAGTGATGGTGAAAACAAAGCCCGATGCTGTCCTGGTGTTGGGCGACACTAACAGCTGCTTGAGCGTGATTGGTGCCAAGCGTCTCCACATCCCTATCTTCCACATGGAAGCGGGCAATCGCTGTAAGGACGAATGCTTGCCTGAGGAAACAAACCGCCGCATCGTGGATATTATCTCCGATGTCAATATGGCTTATTCAGAACACGCACGCCGCTATCTGGCTGATACGGGCCTACCGAAGGAACGTACCTATGTCACCGGCTCTCCTATGGCCGAAGTGCTCCATCAGAATCTTGCCGACATCGAAGCCAGCGACATTCATCAGCGTCTGGGTCTCGAAAAGGGTAAATATATCCTGCTCTCTGCCCATCGTGAAGAGAACATCGATACTGAAAAGAATTTCTCCTCGCTCTTTACTGCCATCAACAAAATGGCGGAGAAATACGACATGCCGATTCTCTATTCCTGCCACCCGCGCAGCCGCAAGCGTCTTGAGCAGAGCGGCTTCCAACTCGATCGCCGCGTCATTCAGCACGAGCCTCTCGGTTTCCACGACTACAACTGCCTACAGATGAATGCCTTTGCCGTTGTTTCCGATTCAGGCACACTCCCCGAAGAGAGTAGCTTCTTCACCAGCGTGGGCCATCCGTTCCCCGCTGTCTGCATCCGCACATCCACCGAACGCCCCGAAGCGCTCGACAAAGCTTGCTTCATCCTCTCCGGCATTGACGAAAAAGGCCTTTTGCAGGCTGTAGACACGGCTGTAGAGATGAACCGCAACGAGGACTTTGGTATGCCCGTGCCCAACTATACGGATGAGAACGTCAGCACCAAGGTGGTGAAAATCATCCAAAGCTACGTGGGCGTTGTCAATAAGATGGTGTGGCGCAAATTCTAGAAAATCTCATATCCAAAGGAGCGCGCGCATAGCTGCATTTTCCCAATCTTTGCCCTCATGAAAGTACTTGTAATTTCCCAGCACTTCTATCCAGAACAGTTTAAGGCCAACGACATTGTCCGGGAGCTGGTGGAGCGAGGACACGATGTGACGGTGCTCACCAATATCCCCGACTATCCTGCGGGGAAGTTCTACGATGGCTACGGTATTTTCCGCCGGCGCAAGGAGAAGGTGTTTGGCGCTACAGTCTACCGCGCCTTCCAGTTGCCGCGCGGAAAAGCTGGCGCCTTGCGCCTCGCTTTCAACTACCTTTCTTCAGCCATCACCACATCCGTTTGGGCTGCATGCTTGTCGCTGCGCCACCGCTACGATGCTATTTTCGTTCACGAAACATCGCCTGTGACCATCGGCATTCCTGCTGTCATCGCCAAGAAAATCCGACGTACGCCTATCTATTTTTGGGTGCTGGATCTTTGGCCCGAGAGTCTTCAGTATGCAGGCAATATCCACAATCGAACAGTACTCGGAATATTCTCTCGCATCACTCGCTGGATTTATCGCAACTCTAAGAAAATCCTCATCAGTTCCCACGGCTTTGAAAAGTCGATACTGGAGAAGGGCGATTTCAAAGAAAAAATCGTCTACTTCCCTAATTGGGCCGACAAAGCCCTCGAAGAGAAAACAGTTTACCAGTTGCCTGCGCTGCCCGAGGGCTTTATCGCCATGTTTGCTGGAAATATTGGAGAGGCACAGAATTTTGAGACACTCATGGAAGCAGCTCGCCTACTCAAGGACCATAAGGACATCCACTTCGTCATTGTTGGCGATGGAAGAAAACGTCCTTGGGTGGAGGCGTTCGTGCAGCAGCATTCGTTGCAGAACACAGTACACTGCGTGGGGCGCCACCCACTGGAATCCATGCCGCTCTTCTTCGAGCGAGCCGACGTGATGCTCGTATCTCTCCACGACACCACTATTTTCCGCCTCACGCTCCCTGCAAAATTCCAAGCCTATATGAACTCTGGCAAACCCATCTTAGCAGTGGTCAATGGCGAGGGACAGAGCGTCATCGAGGAGGCACAATGCGGGCTACATTCTCCTGCCGAAAATCCAGAGATGCTGGCCAAGCGACTGATACAATTATCACAGACTGACAAGGCTACACTCCGAACTTGGGGCGAAAACGGACAACGCTACTGCCAGCAGAATTTTAATCTAAACAAACAAATGGAATTGCTCATCAAGCTCATGAGCAACCACTCATAACCTTCTTGCAGAGAAGCACAACGCCTTTCTCTCGTTTTGCCAAAGAGATTTGTGCTTTTCTCCCCTTAGTTATTCCTTTTTTCAACTATGAACCCTTTCTTCAAACTGCTAAGAGTGTCGTTGGGACACAAGGTGGCTTTCAAAAATCAAATCAGTCCGGACGAGTGGGAAAGAATCTACGACACGGCCCGACTCCATGCTGTGGCGGGATTGCTCTATGTGGGTGTTCAGCGGTTGCCCAAGGAGTTACAACCACCTACGGAACTGATGATGGAATGGTTTGTGTTGGCGAAGAAAATAGAACAGAAAAACAAATTTCTCAACCTGCGCGCCGTGGAACTCACCAAGAAGTTTCGGCAGGACGGCTTTCGCTCCTGCATCTTGAAGGGACAAGGCGTGGCCCGTCTCTATCCCAATCCCTACTGCCGTCAATCGGGCGACATCGACATCTGGGTGGAAGGTGGACGGAAAAAGGTGTACCGCTATTTGAAAGAACAAATCGGCCAACCGCTGGAGATGGAATTCCACCATGCTCAATATCCGATTTTCGATGATGCGGAAGTGGAAGTACACTTCATTCCGGCCAATCCGCAATGGCCTTACTCGTTCTGGCAAGTCAATCGTTTCACAAAATCTCTGGAAGAAGAGCAATTCTCCCACCGTGTCGAATTGCCTGAAGGTGTGGGAGAAATTGGCGTTCCAACGGCTGAGTTCGACCGCATCTACTCTCTGGCGCATATCTACAAACACTTCTTCAGCGAGGGCATCGGCTTACGACAAATTGTGGACTATTACTACATCCTGCGCCAAGGCTTCACGGAGGAGGAAAGACAAGAAACGGTGAAATGGCTCAAGCGCATCCGTATGTACAAGTTTGCCCGCGCCATGATGTTCGTACAGCATTGCGTTCTCGGACTGGAAGAGCAATATTTACTCTGCGAACCAGACGCCAAAGAAGGCAACTTCCTGATGCAAACCATTATGCAGGGCGGCAACTTCTCCCGCGGCGGGCGGGGCAAAAAGGCAGGCGAAACAAAATGGGGGCATCTCTTCCGCACGATGAACGATAATAAACACCTGCTTCTACATTATCCGCGCGGCGTCATCGGTTATCCCATCTACTGTCTCTGGCATTTCGTTTGGCGCGTTAGTCACGGCTACAAATAAAGCCCTCCTAACATTGCCCATTAGCATATCGGCACGCATCTCCCCAAAAGATGTGTGCCGATTCTTTTTATCCCGCGCTTGCTATGTCCCTTCTGTCAATCAGCATAGCCTATATTGCTTCGTTTTCCTTGCGGATGAACAAGATAACGTTAATAAGAATTATAAATGATACAACCGAGTTGCATCGCGCGCGATATTTGCTAAATAATTATAAAAGTCGGTCAAAAATCTTGCTTATTTTATGAAAACGCTCTACTTTTGCGTCGCGAACGATATAAAGCGCGTTAACAAACAGGATAAAGGTGTTCACCGCTCGCTCAAAGGCGGACCGAAAGAAGAGAAGCTCGCCAGCACATCAGAATAGTATAACCACACAGGAACTTAATAAAAAAGTGAACATGGCAAGCATCTACGATTTTACAGCACAGACAAACACAGGAAAAGAACTATCATTCGCAGAACTGAAAGGGAAAGTCCTGCTCATTGTTAACACGGCCAGCAAATGTGGCTTTACGCCTCAGTTTGCTGGTTTGGAAAAACTATACCAGAAGTATCGGGATCGCGGACTCGTGGTAGTTGGCTTCCCATCGGGCGACTTTGCCAATCAAGAACTGGCCGACGGCTCACAAGCAGAAGAGTTCTGCCGACTGAACTATGGGGTATCGTTCTCCATCATGAAGAAGGTGCATGTCAACGGCAGCGAGGCCGATCCCATCTTCAAGTATCTCAAGAGCCACACAAAGGGCTTTCTGGGCAGTCGCATAAAATGGAACTTCACCAAGTTTCTCATCTCGCGCGACGGAAATACCATCAAGCGATACGCCCCTATCACAAGCCCGAACAAACTCGTTGAGGACATCGAGAAAATGCTCTAAACGGCTCTCACAATATTCATAACAATTGACACATCACTGATGGCATACGAGCAACTCAAGCTGTCCAACCAATTGTGCTTCCGCCTCTACACGGCGAGCCGCCTCATCACGCAGAGCTATAAGCCACTGCTCGACAAATTAGGCATCACCTATCCGCAATACCTCGTGCTGATGGTACTCTGGGAGAACGACAACCAACCCGTCAACGAAATTGCACACCGCCTCAAGTTGGAGACCAACACGATTACACCTGTCCTCCAGCGCATGGAAAAACAGGGCATCGTGGTACGCACCCGCGGAATGGTGGACTCGCGCCAGCGCATTGTTTCCCTCACGAAGGAGGGGCGCGCTATGGAGCAAGAAGCAGCCAAGTTTCCTTCTGCCATCTGCCACAACCTCACTCAATGTGGCTTAGATGTAGAGACGGTTTTAGGAATCATTCCTGTGCTCGATGATATGATTGAGAAAATTAACCCTAAGAGTGCTCCTACCAAGGAATAAAGCCCACTGGGCTATTTTTCAGAACAGAACTACACGAGAGAACACAGAACGTAGAGGCGAAAAAACCGGCTTAAAGTAACCGCCCACGGCACCGATGGTCACACAGCCTGCCGCCGCGGTTCTCTTACTACACACGAACACATAACTTTTTTTACTTTAACTCAGAGCCGTCTAATTCCAACGACGGATTATACAGACCTCCTCTAACAACAAGTGCTCACTTGGCGTTAGAGGTTTTTTATTGCTGTCAAAGAAAGTCCAACTTTTCTGCACCGGAGAAGGTGCGCATCGACGAACGTTCATACAAATTCCGGGCGCTCTCCCCTTCTCGCAAAACAACAGGATAAGGATATTCACAGATACAATAAGGCTATCCGCCAACAGCCTTATTGCGCTGGCTGACAGAATAAGGAAGTCAGCTGACAGAATAAGGAAACCGACGGGCAGGCCGAACCATTTTTCCAGCACAAAAAGCCCAAAAATCCACAAAAAAGCCTCGTTCTCGAAAAAAAACAGCAGATTTCAATTTTTATGGAACAAAAAAACGACTCTTTCCACACAAATTTTCCAGCATCTTCGCCCACACTCTGATTTCTTCCTCTCCAAACTCAACAAGCTTTTATCAATTTTTCCTAACAATTACCCCAAGCCTCAACAAGAGGCAACAGAGCACTCCCCCTCATGGGGGAGATGGAGGGGGCTTCCTATCTCCTCACCGCTTCCCTTCTAAAAATTTCTCGGCGGAAAGAGGCTCTGCAATGTGCGTACGACTGCGGCGAAGAATGCGCAAGAGTTCGGCGGGAGGATTTTGGAGATTGCCAGAGCGAGCATAATTGAGATAAAGCATTTGCAGGCGTACATTGTCGACACGACGACTTAGCAACGTGTCGGCAGCCACAGCGCGGCGAGCTTGTTCAAGGAGTTGAGCGGCACGCAGGCGGAAACGGTCGGTGTACATTGCATCATCGGCATAGATGCGGCACTGAAAATGAACATCAGGGCCTACAAGCTCCTGACAGGCTGAGAAATACTGCTGTATGTAGGGTGCCGCTGCTCCGTAGTAGTCGGTGATGAAGCAGCGAATAAGGCGATCGGTGTCCTGCTCTGGGTTCCACATCAATTGAGCCAAGAGCCACGCGCGGAGTTCAGAAAATTCGCTCTCGTCCGACTGATATTGCCCTTCTTCCATCACGCCAATGCAACGATTGTCGCGGAAGGTGCGAAGATTGGAGGCTAACACGCTGAAATTTGGGAAAGGTAGCAGATAGTTGCTAAAGTTGACCACATAGTCCCATATATAAAGTCGCGGAGCAATGCGGGACCAATCGTGCAAATCTTTCAGAAACGCCGCGTTCTGCGCATCGGAAGCAATGGGATGAGCCAGGCAACATTCAATGTCGCAAAGGCGGATAACAACATTATGGCGCGGCCGAATGCCCGTCGGCGCATGGCGCGTGTACTGATAGGCAAACGTACTCACCAGTGTGCCCGGATGCGTTTGCTCCACAGCAGCTGCCACCTGATTGACAAACCATACCATCAAACCCGAATGGCCGCCATAACGCTGTTCCAAGGCGCGGCAGTTGGCACATTGGCAGGGCTTCTGATTATCATTTTGCGACACACTGTAGACCCAATGCCTTGGATGCTCATTTATATAGGTGCGGAGGCGGGCAATCATGGTGCGCAGCACTGCGGGGTTGGAAAGGCAGAGTTGCCCGTCGGCAATGCGGCGGCCATCGTAGAGACTGAAAAACTCGGGGTGGGTGGCGAAAAGCTCGTGAGGAGGCATCAAAATTTCAAACGTATGGATGCCACCATAGGAATACATCCCGCCATATTCGTTCTGCACTGAAGAATGAATGGAATTGACTCGATTGTGGGCGCACCATACTGGATTTTCCATAGCCTCATGATAGTAGAGCTGGCGAATCTTCAGCGCGGGGCTTTCCGTATGGTTGAGAGCTGGCAGGAGGTATGTGCGCCGCTGTGGCACTTTGGTGAAAGTGGGCGTGTACCAGTGGATGCCGAGTTGTTGCTCCAGAAAGGCGAAAACGCCATACATCGTGCCGCGCTCCCGCCCTCCATAGATGCAGAGGTGCTGACCGATGGTGCGATAGGTGAAGGTCTCGTCGTTGGTTGCAGGTTGCGGGGCGTGGGTCAGCGCTTCCACTTTCGCGTTATAGCCCACATAGATACAGGGGCCTGCCGTGGTGAGGTTGTGCGAGATAGGGAGTGTTGCACCGCTCATCTCTCGTAAATACTGTTGCAACTCGCGGGCGGCTGTTTGCTCCGACACCGAGGCATTAGGGGAAAGCACAATGCTATAAACTGAACGACCGCGTGAAAAGAGCGGACGGGCAGCGAAAAGTTGTGCGCTTATCGCAAGAAAGAGGAGGAGAAAGAGAGCGTACCGCAAGCGGCACACGCGGAAAAACATAGAGGAGAGGGAGATTTGCTGCATTATATTGTAGGGTGTTATTGTAAAGAAATAGGAAAGTTTCCTTATCACTCTTATCCGTCAAAAGTACATCAGAAACTCTCTGCGAAAGGCGTTCTCGCTTCACAAAGTTACGCACAAAAGCCGGAAGAGTTCTTTTTTTTCTATCTTTGCAAAAAATAAACACTGAATGACTCCGGTTGAAGAAAATCTCTTGAGTGCGCTGCGCAGCGAACTGTGGCAAATGCCACTCCAACTATCGCTCTCGCCCAAAGAAGCCGAGGAGCTACTCGACGAGGCCAGAGAGCACGCGGTGGAAACCATTGCTGCTCGAGCACTTGTGGACAACAACATTCCCATTGGTAAGCAACTCGTGCCGCGCTGCCTATATGCGCTGCAGCACACGCGTGAGGGGAACGACCATCTCAATAGAGAACTCTCGCGCTTTGCTTCTTTCATCGAACGGCAGGGACTGAGCTTGGCGGTGGTTAAAGGGCAGGTGTCGGGGACTTTTTATACCCACCCCGAGGTGCGCAATCCGGGCGATGTAGACTTCTACTGCGATGCGGAAAACTTCCTGCGCGTGAAGGCCGTTGTGGAGAAACAAATCGGTAAGACGATTCCAGACACTAAAGAAAAACATATCAACTTCCAGGGAAATGGAGTGGAATACGAAATGCACCACCGACTGGCGGATTTCTACTATGCACCGCATCAGCGCTACTTCAGCGAGGTCGTTGACAAGGCACTGCGAGAGCGGCCCATGCGCGTAAAAATCAACGGAGTGGACATACCTACGCTTCCGCCCGACTTGAACGTCCTCTTCACCTATGTCCACATGTTTTTCCACCTCATCCGCGGCGGTGTAGGCATTCGGCAGGTGTGCGACTTGGCTTGTTCGCTCCACGCGCTCCGAAACGAGTTGGACACAGACTTACTCCGCCAACATCTGAAAGCACTGGGAATGGTGAATGGCTTCCGCGCCTTCGGCTGGATTCTCATACATCGTCTCGGTTTGCCAGCAGAGGATTTTCCCTACACGCTGACCCAGAAAGATGCCCGACGGGGAGAGCGCGCTTATCGTGCCGTCATGCACTTCGGCAACTTTGGGCGAAAAAACAAACCACTGGTTACAGAAGAAACTGCGGCCCATACCGTGCAAAAAGCATTAGTAGTTCTCAAACAGTCGCTCCTATTCTTCGATTTCGCCCCTACTGAAATGGCTTTTATCTTCCCCGTCCACGCAACGCAGAGAACAAAAGAATTATTTGAGAAATAGGACGGAGAAACAAAAAGACTTATCTCACACCCCATTAGCACATTAGCACATTCAAACCTCATTAGCACATTCAAAAGCAGCATACGCCGCTCCCCATTAGCACATTAGCACATTAAAAAGCCTCATTAGCACATTAAAAAGCCTCATTAGCACATTAAAAAACCTCATTAGCACATTAGCACATTTCCCCTTCCATTGAATACCACAGACACACATACGGAACAACTGCTCCCTACTGACAAACGGCAGATGCAGGATAAGAACGACAAGCTCTACTTGCTCAGTCGGTGGTCGCGTATCTCTGCTTTCATAGAACGCGCTTTCGACTGGTTTGCATCGCTCCTCTGCCTCGTGGTGTTCTCTCCGCTGATGCTCTTCTGCTACATAGCCGTCAAGCGCGAGGACGGCGGCCCTGCCATCTACCGCCAAGAGCGCATCGGAAAAGGCGGACGGCCGTTTTTCATCTATAAATTTCGCAGCATGAAAATCAACGCCGAGGAGGGAAAGCCTCAGCTCTGCATCAAAGAGGATGAGGACCGCCTCACGCGTATCGGACGCTTTCTTCGCGACCACCACCTCGACGAGCTACCCCAGCTGTGGAATGTTTTCATAGGTGACATGGCGTTTATAGGGCCTCGACCGGAGCGCAAATACTTTATAGATCAGATTATGGCCGTTGACCCGCGCTACAAGTACCTCTACCAGGTGCGCCCGGGCGTGACGTCCTACGCCACCCTGCACAACGGCTACGCCACAACCCTCGAGGAGATGCTCACACGCCTTGAATCCGACCTTTACCACCTCCAACACCGGTCTCTCCTTTTCAATCTGAAGATTCTCCTTAAGACCTTCATCAGCATCGTTTCGGGAAAGAAATTTTGAAACGCTTTCGTTTGCAAAAGTTTTTATTCTCTCTTTTTCAACGAAGTACACTGTAGTTTTTTGTAACTTTGCACCAAATTTTTGCAAAGTTATGACCATCAAACTTATAAGCGCGGTGGCGGCCAGCAGCCTTCTGCTGTTCAGCTCCTGCATCCGCGAGGAGGCTCTAAGCCCTGAGTGTGACATCACGTCTGTTAGCCAAGAATGGCTCAACAACAAAGGCGCGGGTCTCATACTGGGAACGCCCGTTATCAAGCAGGCAACGCCGGCTTCTATTACCCTTTTTATCAATAAGAAAGACAACCGCGTCAAGGCATTAAACCCGCAATTCACTATCTCCGCAGGGGCTACGCTCCTCTATAAGGATGGTAATGCGCGTGTGCCTTTCGATTCAGCAGCGTACCACGACTTCTCCGAACCTCGGACCTATAGCGTTCGCTCGGCCGACGGACATTTCACGAAGGACTACGTGGTAAGTTTTGAAGTGCCGCAGCCTCTCGATTCGTGCGACTTTGAAGATTTCGCCTACAATAATGATCGTCATCAATACATGACGTTGCTCCAACGACAGGAGGACGGCTCGGTCAATTCCAATATATGGAGCAGCGGAAATGCGGGCTACAATCTAACGGGAATGGCAGCTTCGCCAACCGATTTTCCCACATCTTTCGTTAGCGGCGGCCATAAAGGTTTGGCGGCAAAGCTCGTGACGCGCAGCACAGGTACTTTCGGCATGCTGACACGTCCGCCTATGCCCATCGCCGCCGGCAATCTGTTTATCGGCACATTCAATCTCAACAAAGCTATGCTGGCTCCGCTTGAGGCTACACGCTTCGGACTCCAGATTGTCAAAGGCGAACCCTTGAAGCTCTCTGGTTGGTACAAATACAAAGCTGGAGCAGAATTTACGGATCGTAACAAAACTGTCGACGCCTCCCGCCGAGACACCGCCGATATCTATGCTGTTCTCTTCGAGGTGGACCCTGACAATTTCCAGTCCCTCAACGGCGCGAATGTTCTCAGTAGCGAGCGCATCGTAAGTATAGCCCGAATCGCAAATCCGGGAGAGCCAAGCACATGGACCTACTTTGAAGAGCCGTTCCGCCCTATGAATGGTAAAACTTTCGATACAGCTCGTCTCAAGCGCAACGGTTATGCCATCAGCGTGGTTATGACGAGCAGCCGACAGGGGGCTTACTTTGAAGGAGCCGTGGGTTCTACGCTCTGGGTCGACGATATAAAAGTGACATATAAATAAGGAGTTCTCCACTCCCTCCTATTTTGTTTTTCAACACAAGCCAACAAATCATGAAGATATTCCTTATCACAATCATAAGCCTTATGATGGGTGTCAGCGCGCAAGCCGCAGATGCCACTACATGGCTCGAATCTACCGAGACTCTCGCAGCTGCTGCTCGCCCCGATACTATTCGCGACTCGAGCAACGACCGCAACATTATCTTGGCGGCACTTAAAGGCTGGCAAGTGGCTGTGGGCGCAGGACTCGAACTGGGCGGCGCGTCGCCAGTACCCATCCCTCGCTCCATCCGCAAAATCAATTCGTTCAACCCCTTACTCAATCTCTACCTCGAAGGCACGGCCTATAAATCTTTCACGCCGCGCTGGGGAATGGCTCTCGGACTGCGCTTCGAGACAAAAGGCATGAAGACCAACGCCAATGTGAAAAACTACCACATGGCTATCATCGAGGACGACGGAGGCCACATGGAGGGCGGTTGGAACGGCCCAGTCATCACGAAGTACCGCGCAACGTACATTACAGTACCCGTGTTGGCCACTTACACCTTTTCAAATCCGCGCTGGATGGTTTCTGTCGGTCCTTACTTCAGTTTGATGCTCAACGGCGACTTTGATGGCTACGTCCACGACGGTTATATCCGTACGCCGGACGAACTTGGCGAAAATGTCAACGTTACTCACGCCACCTACGACTTTTCCAACAATCTGCGCAAGTTTCAGTGGGGCTTGCAGGTGGGAGGTTCTTTCCACGCCTATAAGCATCTCTATGTCAACGCCAATCTTGACTGGGGATTGAATGGTATTTTCCCATCCGACTTCAAGACTATTTCTTTCGCACTTTACCCTATCTATGGAACGTTAGGCTTCTCTTATCTTTTTTAGTAGGAAGAAATTCGCTCGTTTTGAGTTCGCAAAGAAAGTATTATATTTGTCGCCGACTGTTTCAAACTGATAACTTAACTAACTTATAACAACGTTCAATAACTAAAAGGTATGAAAAAATTTCTACTCTCGCTCGTTGCTCTTTTCTTAATGGCTGGTACAACCCATGCACAAACGGTTGCCAACGAAGTAGCTGGCAATTATACCGGTAAACTTGCCATCAGTCTCACTTCTAAGGAAGATCTTCAATTTGGAGAAGAAACCTACAACGTAATCCTTACTGCCGATGGAAACAATACTGTTACCTTCGCGCTCAATAATTTCGGTTTCTCGGGCATGAATCTTGGCGACATCGTACTCCCTAACATTCCTGTTCAGAAGCAGACCAATGGTTCAATTCTCTTTGGAGAAAACGCCATCAAGAATTTTTCATTCTTGGACGGAGCAATTGTAGCTACAGCTAAAATCAACGAAACTTCCAGCATCATAAAGGGCGACTCTCTGATCGCTGATGTAGACGTGATTTGGAAAGCTTCAGAGGATATGTCCATTTATGTACAGTTCAAGGGCAAGAAGGAAGCAACTGCCACAGGTATTCAGCAGGCTACTACAAAGAATGCAGCTAACGCTATCTACGACTTGCAGGGCCGTCGCCTTCAGAAAGCCCCCAACAAAGGCCTCTTTATCCTGAATGGTAAAAAGGTAATCCGCTAAAGCCTTATCGCGCTTTAGCTTCTTCTTTACGTACTATAATTTTCCTTTATAATGAGAAAGATGATATTTACTATTCTGAGCGCTGCCACCTTAACGGTCAGCGCTCAGACTGGAGTATACCAGGTTGGGAACTCCGACTTTGAAAATTGGGAGTCTGTATCCTACAGTGGAACTACAGGCGAAGAACCTCTCCATTGGAACTCTTTTCTGACGGGTACTGGTGGCATGAAATCTTTTGCAGGCTACAATCAGTTAGAAAAGTCTACAGATGCGCACAGCGGTACATATTCTGCAAAAATTTATAGTCGAGCTGTTAAAATCTTTGGTGTTGTTCTAGCTACAGCCCAAGGAAACCTCACTACAGGCTGTGTAAATATGGGCAGCTCTAATGCTTCCAACCCTGGAAAAACAGCCGCTGGAAAAGCTATTACCAAACTGGATGGTAACTTCAACTACACCAATCCTAATGATAATTCTGCCAAGCAACCCTTCACAGGAAAACCCGATGCAATGCGGGTTTATATAAAGTTTACTGGTAGCACGAAGAAGGCCAAAGCCACAACTGTGCTTCACACGGAGGGATACTACCAAGATCCGCTGGGCAATCCCAATTATGTGAATGCTCAACTCGTGGCCACTGCCTCTAAGACAGACATCACGGCGCAGAACTCTTGGCAAGAGCTGACAATTCCGTTTGTATATACCAATAAGGAATTGACTCCTGCATACGCATTGGTTTCGTTCGCCACCAGTGCTGTCCCCGGACAAGGTGTAGAAGGCGACGCCATGCTCATTGACGATTTGTCCTATATCTACAACTCCCAGCTCGCTTCCGTCACCTACGATGGCGCAAGTGTTAGCGTGGCAACGGCTATGAATGTAGCTAAGGCTTACGATCCTAATAAACTCTCACTGACATCTAACGGCGTTGGAGCAAGCATCGAGAAAAGCTACAATGCAACTACGGGCTTGCTCACCATCACGGTGAAAGGTAACGATGTGTCGGTAAATCCTACCAATGTCCACACCTATACGATTCAGTTTGCCACGGCTTCTGCTACTCCCAAACTGGCTTCTATCAGCGTAGGCGGTCAGTCGCTCTCCGATTTCGGCCTAACGTTCAACCCCGCCACTACCACCTACACGCTCCCCATTGCCTACCACCGCGGCATCGTGGTTGAGGGCGTGGCAGCTGCAAACAGCACGCTGGTAGCTGAAAGTGCAACAGAGAACGCTTTCTATGACAACAGTGCAAAGACCATTACGCTAAAAGTAAAGGACTCTGACAACCATGAAGTTGCCTACGTGCTGCATTTCACTGATGCCGTAGCGGCTGCTGAAGCAGGTCAGTATCCTGGTTCACTCTCTGTAGTGCTCACCCCAACATCAGCCAGTGGTCTTTCCAAGATAGTAGCTCCGCTTACCAACGCACCTATCCAACTGACGAAGAACAGTAATGGTACTTATAATGTAGCTTTGCCCAACTTCAGTTTTGGTAGCATGCTTGTCGGCGATATTTATGTGGCCAACGTTCCTGTTAGTGGAAACAACATCAATGTTACTCGTACCATTCGCCTCACCTCCGACGACGAGAGCGCCATCGGTTCCGCACTCGGCCACCTGCCAGTGTCGCTGAAGATGAACCTCATCAGCACCACCGATAAGCACCTTGAAGGCGACATCGACATCATCACAACGGGCAATACCAACCCCGCAGTGGCCATGTTCTCTAGCATTCACGTCGATTATGTTCCATTCACTGTTGACGAGAATTCAGCAAAGAATAGTAATGCCGAAGGTGATGAAGCCTATGCTAAACAAACTCTTGGCGGCTACATATCTAAGGCATCAACGAAGTTCATCCATCTCAATGAAGCTGCCGTGGGTAAGCCCATGACTTATGTTGATATGAGCGGAGCTTCAGTGGCTGCTAATGTAACTGCCGACGATTTGAAGCAGGGTGCTGTTGCAGCTAACAACACGTTCTACTACCTCCCCGCCACCTCTACGCTGACGGGCAAAAACCTAATTGTCAACAGCCACACCACTGAGTTTGCGCTCAACGATGCCGTAGCTATCGAAGTGCCTACGCAGTTCTCTGCTGACAAGGCTTCTTACGATCGCAACTTCACCACGACGGGCTATACCACATTTGCCCTCCCCGTGGCAACAGCAGCAAGCACGCTCAACGGCACAGTCTATGAACTGAAGGGCTTCAACGCTGCCCGCTCCGCTTTCGACTTTGCCCCCGTGGCCAACATTGAGGCCAACAAGCCCTACCTCTTCGAAGCTAACAACGCAGCCCTCTTCGCCAATGGCGCAGTAACGGTGGCTGTGGCCAATGCTGACACCGAGGTGAAAACTCATACGGGTGTCGGTGTGGAGCAAGAAGGTAACTACGGCGAAACCAAAGTGTTGGCGTCGGATGCTACTAAGACTTACTACGGCTACAGCAATGGCCAGTTCGTGAAAGCCACCACCGGCACGCTCAACCGCTATCGCACAGCATTCAGCGTAGCAAACACCGCAGCAGGTGCGCGCAGCTTCGCCATCAGCATCAACGGAACAGTCACGGGCATTATCACCCTCGACAACGGAACAATGAGCGTTGAGAAGGGACAAGTCTTCGACCTCCAAGGCCGCCGCGTACTGACCACCAAGAAGGGCCAGACTTACATCATCAATGGTAAAAAGGTAATTCTCTAAAACATTAGCAACTATGCAAACTAAATATCAACGACCATCACTTCGAGTGATCGATCTCGAAAGCCAGAGCCTGATGAACACGAGTGCAGGTTCTACTGGCTATCCCTCACAGCCTGGCCAGAGCGGCGTAGTTTTCGAATCACGCCCACAAGGCTGGAAAGCTTCCGACTGGAGTGCCGACGAGGACTAACCTCCTCCCACAACATCCAACCATATTTCCCCGACTGCTACTCATTCCGAATGGAGCGAGTAGCAGTCGCTTTTTTTGACGATGACTTGTTGTCTGAAAACGCGCAAAACATCTGCTTCAGCGGCCTCATCTCCTACATTGCCTCCCTTTGTTTGTTCCAAACTTCCGTCCATCTGTTCTTTTCGTCCTCCATTCGCCCTCTCCCCGCTCTTTTCCGCTCATTTTGTACCCCATTTCCACCCGTCAGCCTCCTTATTGTGTCGGCCAACGCCCTTATTCTGTCAGCCGACATCCTTATTGTGCGAGCTGACGCAATAAGGAAATCCACGCGCAGGAAGGGGATGCTCGCCGCTCCCTCCCGTTCGCGCTCAGATTTGTGGCTTTCGTAGGAGGGAAAAGTAAGAATATTCTTTACTTATTTTAGCCCACGAATGAGCACGAAAAGGGCGAAGGAACACGAATCAGGATTGGGTGTCGGACAAGTCAGACTGGTCGGACAAATCGGACTGGTCAGACTCGTCCGAGAATCAAAGCCGAGCACTCCCCCTCATGGGGGAGATGGAGGGGGCTCTATCCTCTCTCCTCCTGCGAATTTCAAAACTTCCTCTGCGTTTATTGTAAACATGGCTTTATAAGTTATCAGTATCTTTGCACCGTAGAAAATATAAAACGTATAAACGATGAAAACTGAAACATTTCCTGTAGAAGGACTGATGTGCGCAAATTGCGCCAAGCACACCGAAAACGCTCTCAAAAATATGGAAGGTGTGGAGAATGCAGTGTGCAACTTTGAAAAATTGGAAGCACAAGTGACTTACGATCCTGCCCGTGTAACGCCCAACGAAATGGCCGAAGCCGTGGAGAAAGAGGGCTACAAACTCGTGGTAAAGTAGCAATAAATCGCTACTAAAGACAAACGGTAGAGAACATTGAAGAAAGCGTTCTCTGCATTTATCGCAAACACGGCTCTAACTGATAGAGCCGTTTCTTTGCTCCATAGAAAATATAAAACTCACAGATGATAAAGACTGAGACATTCCCTGTAGAAGGATTGATGTGTGCAAACTGCGCCATGCACACCGAACGCGCCCTCAAAAATATGGAGGGTGTGGAGAATGCAGTGTGCAACTTTGCCAGTTTGGAAGCACAAGTGACTTACGACCCCGCCCGCGTAACGCCCAACGAAATGGCCGAAGCCGTGGAGAAAGCTGGTTACAAACTTGTTGTTCTTCAGCAACAAGGCGGTGCGGAGAACAATGTGACAGAGAACATTGAGGAAATGCGTGCGCAGAACTTCCTGCAAGCCAAACGCCGCACCATCATGGCCGTTCTCCTTACGACAGTGGTCATGATCATCAATATGTTCTTCGTCGAGAGCGACCCGCGCCTAGGCTACCCGCTCTGGCTGCTCGCCACTGTGGTGGTGTTCTTCGCCGGTAGGCAGTTCTACATCAACGCGTGGAAGCAACTCCAGCAGCGCACCTCCAACATGGACACGCTCGTTGCACTATCCACAGGCATCGCCTATCTGTTTAGCGTTTTCAACCTCTTCTTCCCACAGGTGTTGGGCAAGGATGCCCATCTCTATTTCGACTCCTCTTGTGGCATCATCACGTTCATCCTCATAGGTCGCTTGCTCGAGGCGCGCGCAAAGGCCAACACGGCCACCTCCCTGAAAAAACTCATGGGATTGCGCCCGAAGACGACGACCATCCTGCGCGAGGGACGACAGGAGGAGATAGAAATCAGCAAAGTAGTGTGTGGCGACCTCCTGCTCGTTCGCCCTGGCGAGAAGATACCCGTCGACGGAACGGTCGTTGAGGGTAGTTCGTATGTTGATGAGAGCCTGCTGAACGGCGAACCCGTCCCCGTACTCAAAGAACAAGGAAGCAAGGTGTTTGAAGGCACGCTCAATCAGAAAGGCTCGTTCTCTTTCCGCGCCGAAAAAGTGGGCGCACAAACAATGCTGGCGCGCATCATCGAGATGGTACGCGAAGCGCAAAACTCAAAAGCTCCGATTCAAAACATAGTGGACAAAGTGGCGGCTATCTTCGTGCCCACCATCATCGCGCTGGCGTTGCTCTCCGGCTTGCTTTGGTTCCTCTTCGGCAACGAGCCTGGCGGCAATCTCACGCGGGCGTTGCTCTCCACCGTCACCGTGCTGGTCATCGCCTGCCCTTGTGCGCTGGGACTTGCCACGCCCACGGCACTCATGGTGGGTATCGGACGAGCAGCGGAGAAAGGCATACTCATCAAAGATGCGGAGAGTTTGGAGACGGCGAAGCACATCGACACCATTGTGCTCGACAAAACCGGCACTATCACGGAGGGACGCCCCACGCTCTCTGAGCCGCTCACCGCTCTCACGCCCGAACAGCGCAGCATCCTCCTTTCGCTCGAAAACCGCTCGGAACATCCGCTGGCACAAGCTCTCACCACCTCCCTCGCAGATGCGGAAGCGGTGGAAATCACAAACTTCCAAAGCCTGACGGGGCGCGGTGTGAGCGGTGAGCACAATGGCACTACTTATTTCGTGGGTAGCGAACGCCTACTGAAAGAACAAGCTCCCCAGTTGGTAGCTCAATCGGAGGAAAAAACAGAGAACGAGGCGTTGACCACAATCTACTTCTTCACGCCCAACGCCCTACTCGCCACGCTCCACATTGCCGACCGCGTGAAACCTACCTCCCGCGCCGCACTCAAAGAGCTGGAACAAATGGGCATTGAGGTACACCTGCTCTCGGGCGACAGTGAGAAAGCCACGGCTGCCATGGCGCAAACGTTGGGCATCACTCATTTCCGCGGCGGCGTCCTCCCGAAGGATAAAGCTGACTATGTGAAGCAGCTCCAAAACTCTGGACACCACACGGCGATGGCAGGCGACGGCATCAACGACAGTGCTGCGCTGGCACAAGCTGACCTCAGCATCGCAATGGGGAAAGGAGCGGATGTGGCGATGGATATTGCACAGATGACCATCATTCAGTCCGACCTCACACGCATTGCGGAAGCCATCCGCCTGAGCCGCAAAACCACGCGCATCATTCGCGAAAACCTCTTTTGGGCTTTCTGCTACAATGTCACGCTGATTCCTATCGCCGCTGGCGTACTCATCCCTATCTGTGGCTTTGCTCTGCCGCCCATGTTTGCTGCTGCTGCCATGGCGCTCAGCTCTGTATCTGTCGTCAGCAACAGTCTGCGCCTCAAATGGGCGTAAGGAAAAGAACTATCAAGAGAATTCTCTGACCAGTCCGCTTATCTGAAAATCCGAATGATTCTTTTCAAAATAAGTGGCAACAGAGTTCTCTCTTGCCTTAAATATGAGAAAAGAGGCTCTCTCTTGAAAAAGAGGGGGTCTCTTCCTTCTTTTCTCACATTTCCCCATTTCTTCCGAAATTACTACCTTTGTCCTATCATACAACCCTCTGAAATATGGCAAAAGAAGAAGTAACTCCGATGATGAAGCAATTCTACGATCTGAAAGCTAAGCATCCAGATGCAGTTTTGCTCTTTCGCTGTGGCGACTTCTATGAGACTTACATGGAAGATGCTGTGACGGCGGCACGCATTCTCGGTATTACGCTCACCCATCGTAGCAACAAGGGACGAACAGGACAAACAGAGATGGCGGGCTTCCCGCACCATGCGCTCGATACCTATTTGCCACGACTCGTCAGAGCGGGGAAGCGCGTGGCTATCTGCGACCAGTTGGAAGACCCGAAGCTCACGAAGAAACTCGTGAAGCGCGGAATCACCGAACTGGTTACGCCGGGCGTGGTTTTGGGCGACTCCGCGCTCAACAGTCGGGAGAACAACTTCCTGGCTGCGGTACATTTCGGGAAGTCCAGTATTGGTGTCGCTTTGCTCGATATTTCTACGGGTGAATTCTTAGTGGCAGAGGGCACGCCCGAATATGCCGACAAACTTTTGTCTAATTTCTCACCGAAGGAGGTACTCGTGGTGCGCGGACAGAAACAGCGCGTACAGGAACTCTTCGGCACTAAATACTATGTCTTTGAGCTCGACGATTGGGCGTTTACGGAAGAAACAGCCAAAGAGAAACTCACGCACCACTTTCAGATAAAGAACCTCAAAGGTTTCGGGGTCGACCATCTCAAAGCTGCCGTTGTGGCGGCGGGCGCAATTATGTGCTACCTCGAACAAACCCAGCACACGCAAACCGGACATATCACGCGCCTAACGCGCATTGAGGAAGACCATTATGTGCGCCTCGACCGCTTCACCGTGCGCAACTTGGAGCTGATCCACCCTATGTTCGACGATGGCAAGAGCCTCTTGGACGTCGTCGACCGCACACTCACGCCCATGGGGGCGCGCTCCCTCCACCGCTGGCTCCTCTTTCCGCTGCGGAGCGTTAAGGATATTCAGCAACGACAGGATGGGGTGGAATACTTCTTCAAAGAACCCGAATTTCGCGAACTCTGCCAGGACGAACTCTGCAAGATTGGCGATTTGGAACGTATCGTCTCAAAAATTGCTGTGGGGCGCGTAACGCCGCGCGAGATGCAGCAACTGCGCATGGCGCTTGAGAGCGTCGGCCTGTTGCGGGAAGCGTGTATCCATGCTTCCAACAAGCAGATGCAGGAGATAGGTTTGAAGATGGATGCGTGCAAAGAACTACACGACCGCATCCTTCACGACCTCCTCCCCGACCCTCCTGCACTCGTCAACAAAGGAGGCGTCATCGCCGCAGGGGTTTGCAACGAACTGGACGAACTGCGGAGCATCTCGACCAGTGGGAAAAGCTATCTACAACATATTCAGGAACGAGAAAGTGAGGCTACGGGGATTCCGTCGCTCAAGATTGGTTTCAACAATGTCTTTGGCTACTACATAGAAGTGCGTAACACTTACAAGCAGCAAGTGCCAGCCGAATGGATTCGTAAGCAAACGCTCGTGCAGGCCGAACGCTACATCACGCAGGAACTGAAGGAATACGAAGAGAAGATATTGGGCGCGGAAGACCGCATATTGTCGCTCGAAACAAAGCTCTACAACGAATTGGTCAGTACGGCCAATCAGTTCATCGCCTTATTGCAGCGCAACGCGCTTCAGATTGCCACGCTCGATTGCCTCTTCTCGCTGGCAGAAGTGAGCCGCACCAATCGCTACGTGCGCCCCGTGGTGGACGACAGTATGCAGCTGGACATTCGCCAAGGCCGCCATCCGGTCATCGAAACCTTGATGCCGCCGGGCGAAGAGTATGTGCCTAACGACGTGAGCTTGGACGACAAGGAGCAACAAATCATCATCATCACCGGCCCTAACATGGCGGGTAAGAGTGCTTTGTTGCGCCAAACTGCCCTTATCGCATTGCTGGCGCAGATAGGCTCGTTTGTACCGGCAGAGAGTGCGCACATCGGTATCGTGGACAAAATCTTCACCCGCGTGGGAGCTTCGGACAACATCTCTATGGGGGAATCCACTTTCATGGTGGAGATGAGCGAAGCGGCCAATATCATGAACAACCTCACGCCTCGCTCGCTGGTTCTCTTCGACGAATTGGGACGCGGCACCTCTACTTACGACGGTATCAGCATTGCGTGGGCCATCGTGGAATATCTACACGAAAACCCGCGCGGCAATGCGCGCACGCTCTTCGCCACACATTATCATGAGCTCAACGAGATGGAGAAACTTTTCTCCCGCATAAAGAATTGGAATGTCAGTGTGAAGGAAGTGAACAATAGGGTTGTTTTTCTGCGCAAACTGATGCGCGGCGGTTCGGAACACTCCTTCGGTATCCACGTGGCTCGCATTGCAGGAATGCCGGGAAACATCGTGAAACGCGCCGAACAAATCCTGGCGGATCTGGAAGCTAACAACGCGCGCAACGGCGAACACCCACGAATGGAACAGCTCACAACGGCGGATGGAAAAAAGAACGTTCAGCTTAGCTTCTTCCAACTCGACGACCCTATACTCAAACAAATCCGCGATGAGCTTTTAGGTATCGACGTGAACAACCTTACGCCCATTGAAGCCCTCAACAAGCTCAACGATATTCAGAAAATCCTCACCGGAAAGTAACCGTCTCTCTCCAAGATAATACAGCGCAACAGCACCTTTATGAGAGGTTATTATACTATAACTATCCCCACGAACGAACTGTTCATGGGGATAGTTATATTTGAAGGTAGTGTCAATCTACTTTAACAACTTCGTTGCAAGTTTATAAGTAAACATAACTTGTGGATTGGATAAATCCCATTGCTGCACTTCGAGTCGTATCAATTCACAATGCTTCTTGCTTATATCCTTCAAAGCGTTCCCCACAGATTTCCGGAGATACGCGCTCTCATGTGCTTTATGCTTAGAGATTAGAGCGATAGCCACCGATGGGTTTTCTTTGAAGAATGGGCGACTTGTCCAAATTCTTAATCCTTCCGTTACAGCACGGATAACATTCGGATTATTATTCTCCTCCAGCCACTCTTCAATGAGCGGTAGAGACATTTCATATCCTCTATGGTTGCAAACTTCGTCGAAAGCTTTTGCAAGCATTTCCTGCACACGCCAATTTTCATCGGTACTTATTCGCTCTTTCAGAAAGCAAAGTGCATTATTATCTTCTGTAGCCAATCTACCCAATATCATTGTTGCCAACATTCGGGCTTGATAGGCTTTGTGCTTGAACAATTCAAGTGCAAAATCAAAACACTGTTCTTTTGAGTACGCAGAAAGGATTCCATCAGCCCCATCAATGATGTGCTGGAAGCCATTCTCAATCTGAAGTATCGTGTTCAATACATTATGAATCTCCATTTTTATTTTTCTATAGCTTTTATGAGACTTGTTCAATCATTCTCGTGAGGTCACGACAATGATCATCAACGTTAGAAGTTTTTTTCTTAATTTGTACCTTTACAAAGGTAAGGAAACATATCTAATAAAGCAAAAAACAAATATGCTGGCTTTCGTTAAGTTGTAACGAGTATGTCTGCTGTGCGACGCCGCCGGTGTCGGAGGGAGATATTACTTTCCCACGGGTTCGCCCTTCGGGCATCACCCGCGGTTAAGCATGGGGTGTCCCCTCCGGGGACAGTGGGTGAGCACGCTATGCCGCTGAGGAGAGTGTACGCGATAAGGGTGTGAGCGCATATCCTTATGGGATTCTCAGGCGCGATAAGAGTGTGTGCGGACGAGTATGGGAAAATGGAGATTCTGAAGCTGTAAAAATCCGCAACACCTGTTTGAGAGGTGTTGCGGATAGGGAAAATGAGCTGTTCGACTATGTGGCGAACAGTTTTATACTTTCTTATCAATCTTCCGTCAAGATGCGCCGTGCATTTGCTACGCGCTCTGCCGTGGGCGATGGCACGCCCTCGAGGGTGTAGGGAATGTTGCGCTGTTTCCATTTGAAAAGTCCCAGCGAATGATAGGGTAACACATCGATGCGCTGGATGTTTTGTAGCGGGCGCAGGAAGTGGCGAAGCTCCGTGAGGTAGTCGTCGTTGTCGGTAATACCCGGCACAAGGACATGACGCACCCAGATGGGTTTTTCAATCTCGGAGAGATAGCGCGCACAGTCCAAGATGTTCTCATTGGGATGGTGCGTGAGTTTCTGGTGCTCCAGCGAATTGATATGCTTGATGTCGAGCAAGAGCAAGTCAGTGTAGTCCATCAGCTTTTGGAATTTGCTGAAAAAAGGCTCGCGTCGGGTGAAAGGTTGTCCACAGGTGTCAATACAGGTGTGTATGCCGCGCTCCTTCGCCTTTTGGAAAAGCTCCGTCAGGAAGTCGATTTGGAGCAGCGGTTCTCCACCGCTCACGGTGATGCCGCCCTCTTTTCCCCAATAGGAGCGATAGCGTTCGGCTTTGGCGAGGAGCTCTTCGGCGGTCATCTCCTGCCCCTGTCCTATTTCCCAAGTGTCGGGATTCTGGCAATAGCGGCAGCGCATGCCACAACCTTGAAAGAAAATGATGAAACGGATGCCTGGTCCGTCAACCGAACCGAAGGATTCCGTAGAATGAATGTGACCTGTCATATAATGATAAAGCCAAGCCCCCTCCACCTCTCTCGTATCAAGAGGAGTGTCCAGTTTTGCTCTCGAACTCATCCGATCTATCCGATCAGTTGGAGGTTCAAACAAGAAGTTCTGGACACCCCCTCTCATGAGGGAGATGGAAGGGACTTTCCCTGTTCTGTTAGTTTACAAATTCTCGTGTGCGTGGCGCGCAATAACGTCGAGCTGCTGCTCGCGAGTGAGGTCGATGAACTTCACTGCGTATCCGCTCACACGGATGGTGAAGTTGGCATATTCTTCCTTCTCGGGATGCTCCATAGCATCGCGCAGTTTGTCGACACCAAAGACATTCACGTTGAGGTGGTGCGCACCGCGGTCGAAATAACCGTCCATTACGCCAACCAGCGTGTTGGAGCGTTCCTCATCATTCTGTCCCAGTGCACCCGGATTGATGGTCTGTGTGTTAGAAATACCATCGAGGGCATACTCATAAGGCAGTTTTGCCACAGAGTTGAGAGAAGCGAGCAAACCATTCTTTTCTGCACCGTAAGAAGGGTTGGCACCCGGAGCTAACGGCGTGCCGGCAGCACGGCCATCAGGCATTGCACCAGTATATTTACCATAAACCACGTTAGAAGTAATGGTCAGGATACTCGTTGTAGCCTCTGAGTTGCGGTAAGTATGGAATTTGCGAATCTTCTTCATGAATGTCTTGAGCAACCAAACTGCGATTTCGTCAGCACGTTCGTCGTCGTTGCCATAGCGGGGATAATCGCCCTCGGTCTTATATTCGATAGCGAAGCCTTCCTCATCGCGGACAGCCGTTACCTTGGCGTATTTGATAGCACAGATAGAATCGACTACATGGCTAAAGCCAGCGATACCCGTTGCGAAGGTTCGGCGCACGTTGGTATCGATGAGCGCCATCTCAGCAGCCTCGTAGAAATACTTGTCGTGCATGTAATGGATGAGGTTCAGCGTCTTCACATAAACACCTGCCAACCATTCCATCATATCTTCAAAGCGAGGCATGAACTCTTCGTAGGTAATCACGTCGCTCGTGATGGGGCGGTAAGCTGGACCGCACTGCTCGCGGCTCTTGGTGTCTACACCGCCGTTGATAGCATAGAGAAGACACTTGGCCAAGTTGGCACGTGCGCCGAAGAACTGCATTTCCTTACCGGTTTGAGTGGCACTGACGCAGCAGCAGATGCTGTAGTCGTCGCCCCAAACAGGACGCATCACATCGTCGTTCTCATACTGGATAGAGCTGGTTACCACAGAAATCTTAGCAGCATAGTGCTTGAAGCCCTGCGGCAGGCGTGAAGAATAGAGCACAGTGAGGTTGGGCTCGGGAGAAGGACCCATGTTCTCCAGCGTGTGGAGGAAACGGAAGTCGTTCTTCGTCACCATGGAGCGGCCGTCCATGCCCATACCTGCTACCTCAAGCGTAGCCCAAACGGGGTCGCCACTGAAGAGCTGGTTGTAGGAAGGAATGCGGGCGAACTTCACCATGCGGAACTTCATCACAAGGTGGTCGATGAGCTCCTGGGCATCGGACTCTGTCAGCGTGCCTTCTTTGAAGTCGCGCTCAAAGTAGATGTCGAGGAACGTAGAGATACGGCCCACTGACATAGCAGCACCGTTCTGCGTCTTGATGGCACCGAGATAGCCGAAATAGAGCCACTGCACTGCCTCGCGACCGTTGGCTGCTGGACGGGAGATGTCGAAACCATACTCAGCAGCCATTTCCTTGAGACCATTGAGGGCGCGAATCTGCATAGATACTTCCTCGCGCAGACGCACCACTTCGTCGATCATATCGCGGTCGCCCATGTTTTCCAAGTCGGCTCTTTTTTCAGCCACCAGGAAGTCGATACCATAGAGAGCCACGCGGCGATAGTCGCCCACGATGCGGCCACGACCATAAGAGTCGGGCAGACCCGTAAGAATATGATTGTGGCGAACGCGGCGCATCTCCGTGGTGTAAGCATCGAACACGCCATCGTTATGTGTCTTCACATATTTGGTGAAAATATCGTGGAGTTGTTGAGAAGGCTGATAGCCGTAAGTGGTGCAAGCCTGCTCGGCCATTTTGATACCACCGTAGGGCATGAAAGCACGCTTGAGCGGCTTGTCGGTTTGCAAGCCCACAACTTTCTCCAGTTCCTTTGTGCCTTCGCCAATGTAAGAAGGGGGATAGGCCGTGAGAGAAGAAACCACCTCGGTTTCCATGTCGAGTACACCGTCTTTAGCGCGCTCCTGCTTTTGCAGTTCCTTGAGCATACCCCAAAGCTTATCGGTAGCCTCTGTTGGGCCAGCAAGGAAGTCCTCTGCACCGTTATAGGGAGTGTAGTTTTTCTGGATAAAGTCTCTTAGGTCTACTTCTGAAGTCCATTGTCCTTCAGCAAAACCTCTCCATTCATTTCTCATAATTGTTGTCGTTATGGGTTATGTAATATGTTTTCGCATTTGCCCAGCTCTCTAAACAAGTGTCATGCCGCTGCATGGCTCGGTCACAAATGTATCCGACACAAGGTGGAGCACTTCCAAGGGCACTGCAAAATTACACATTAATAGGACCTTTTGTGCTATTTTTATCTGGAATAAAGCTTATCATTCCTACGTTCTGATTCATTTTAACCCTTTTGCGGTAGTGTGCTCGCTATAAATGATACTTGCAAATTGCAATTTGTAGGATAGCAAAACCATTCTTTATTATTGGTGCATTCAGTATCCCCCGTTGTGGGTAGGAGACGATAAAGAGCGAGAGGGAGAAAACGATGCACCAAATAGGCATGAAAAACCGCCCGATTACTTGACATCGAGCGGTTTTCTTTTTGCGCGAGAAAATGCGCCTTTTAGTCATCCGCGCGCGGATTCTACTGGGATGCTTCTCCCTTTTTCACAACAACAGCTCAGTTCTATACTTCTAAAGCCCTAAAAAACTGAGATTTCAAACAAAAATGGAGATTTTTAGCCTTATCCTCTTCGTCCGTACAATAAGGACGTCCGCCAACTTCCTTATTGCGCCAACCGACACAATAAGCCCGTCGGCCGACAGCTTTATTGTAGCGATGCGCAAGAGGCTTTGCCTATCTCATCAGAAGCTGACGTGCTGGATTTTGAGGCATTCTCGGAAGATGGAAAGTAAGAATTTCGTTGATATTTTTAGCCCACGAATATTCGCGAAAAAGGCGAATGGGCACGAATCAGAAAGTCCTTTCTGCTAACCTTCATCAAGATTAGCAGAAAGGAGAGAGAAATCAGGCTAAGAACTTCTGGAGATCTTCATCGACGGTAGAGATGGTGCCCAAACCAAACTTCTCGATGAGAATCTTACGCACATTCTCCGACATGAAGGCGGGGAGCGTTGGACCTACATGGATGTTGCGCACTCCGAGGTAGAGGAGCGAGAGCAACACGATGACAGCTTTCTGCTCATACCAAGCGATGTTGAACACAATGGGGAGGTCGTTGATATCGGCCGCTCCAAAAATCTCTTTCAGTTTGAGAGCTACCAGTGCCCAAGAGTAGGAGTCGTTACACTGGCCTGCATCGAGCACGCGAGGAATACCGTTGATATCGCCGAGGTTGAGCTTGTTGTATTTATACTTGGCACAGCCGCTGGTGAGAATCACGCAATCTTTGGGGAGTGCTTCGGCAAATTCGGTGTAGTAGTCGCGGTTTTTCATACGTCCGTCGCAACCGCTCATCACAAAGAATTTGCGGATGGCACCACTCTTGACGGCTTCCACGATTTTATCGGCCAAGGCGAACACTTGGGCGTGGGCAAAACCACCTACAATCTCACCGTGCTCGATTTCCGTAGGTGCTTGACACTGCTTGGCCATCTCGATAACCTCGGAGAAGTCCTTGTGGCCGTTAGCATCGGGCAAGATGTGTTTCCAACCAGGATAACCGGTGGAATTGGTAGTGAAAACACGATCCTTATAATTGGCGTTGGGCAGTGGCGGTACAATGCAGTTGGTAGTAAATACTATCGGGCCATTGAACGTACTGAATTCTTCTTTTTGACGCCACCATGCGTTGCCATAATTACCCACGAGGTGCTTATATTTCTTGAGTTCTGGATAGTAGTTGCCAGGGAGCATTTCACCATGGGTGTAGACATCAATGCCCGTCCCTTCAGTTTGCTCGAGAAGCTCTTTGAGGTCGCGCAGGTCATGCCCCGTGATGAGAATACCAGGACGGTTGCCCACTCCGATATTGACGCGAGAGATTTCGGGATTACCATACGCAGCGGTGTTGGCCTTGTCGAGCAACGCCATAGCAGGAACACCATATTCGCCCACGCGAAGCACGAGCGTATAGAGCGCATCGGCTGTGGCATCGGGATTGGTGATGTCGTAAAGAGCTTCGCTCATAAATGCGATAAGGCTATCGTCGCGATGTCCCAAGCGGGAAGCGTGTTCATAATAGGCTGCTATTCCTTTGAGGCCGAGCACTACGATTTCTTTCATAGAACGGATATCCTCATTGGGTATGCGCAGAATGGTCTGACGGAGTCCCTCAGCATAATAGTCCTTGCGGCTACCAGTCCATGTAACTTCAGCCCAGTTGGGGAGTTTCACGCCGTTTTGTTCAGCCAAGCCGATGAGTTGTTGCTTGAGGAGAAGGCCTGTATCGACCTTTGCCATGATACTTTCATCATCGAAATTGGCACAGCTGATAGTGGCAAAAAGCGCGTCGACGATGAAATCGCCCACGGCCTGCTCAGTGGTTACGCCAGCAGTGCGGAGCAAATGATCAACAGAGCCCACGCCGCGAGCAACGGCAATGAGGAGGTCCATATAAGTAGAGGTCTGTGGGAGTTTACCACACACGCCGCGAAGCGTACAGCCTGTACCTTTCACGGTTTCTTGACACTGATAACAAAACATTTGAGGTTCCATACTTCAGAATAATTTAAATAGTTATGCGTTAATGGGTGCAAAAATATGGAACCCTCATCCGGGCAATGGTAACAAATGTTATCTGCGTGTAGAATTTTAGTTTTTTTAGTACTGAGATAAGGTGATGGCTCACCAGCTGATAGCCGATGAGCCATCTCATAGACGAGCCAATCAGAGTTTGCTGCGGTCCACGATGCGGATGGTTTTTCCCTCTACGCGTATGGCTCCTTCCTCTTCGAGCGTGGCTAAGACGCGGAGGAGGGAGAACTTCTGTATGCCAAAGGAGTCGGCAATCTGCTGTCGAGAGCGCGTGAGCGTGATGACCTCCGACTGCTGTTTGCTGGCAATCTGCTTGAGCAAAGAAACCACTTTTTCGCGCACGCTGAAAAGTGCCAGCACGCGCATCTTCTGAGTAAGGAAATAATTGATTTGTGACAGAACGAGGATGAAATTGGTACGGATACGCTCGTTGCTGTCAATGAGACGTTTGAGTTCGGCAGGCGTCATACGGAAAATGCGCGTAGGTTCTTCGGTCTCCACACTCACGGGCATCTCACTATTGGGTACAAAGATGAGAGCAGGAGCCATCAAACTACCTGGGCCACGATGGTCCACTTCAACAAACTTTCCCGAAAGTCCTACCATGCGGGCTGTCATCTGTCCGCTGACAACGATGTCGGCATGGCGACAAGGCATACCGGCCAGCACATATATATCCTTTGGTGAATAGTCCACCAGCTTGTAATGAATCTGAGAAAGGAGTTCCGCCATCTCCTGGTTGGAGAACCCTTTGAACAAAGGACAGAGGCGAAGAGCCTCAATGAGTTGAGAATTTTCCATATCGCGTTGAACAATAGGATAAAAAAAAGAAACGCCGCTCGCAAGGAGTGACGTTTCAAAGCTTTTGTGCAAGAAATCGGAATTACTTGCGAAGACCGAGAGCCTTGATGATGGCACGGTAGCGCTCGATGTCGCGATCCTTCAAATAATTGAGGAGGCGGCGACGCTTACCAACCAACATAACGAGGGCACGTTCAGTACTATGATCTTTACGGTTGGCCTTCACATGTTCCGTCAAGTGGGCAATACGGTATGAAAACAATGCAATCTGGCTCTCGCAGGAACCAGTATCAGAGTTAGACTTTCCGTACTTGCCAAAGATCTCTTGTTTCTTAGCAGAATCTAAGTACATAGTTTGTAATGAAATTAAATGATATTATAATGGTGCTCTCCGAGGAAAGCGGGTGCAAAGTTAGATAAAATTATTGGAGCAACAAGAAAAATACGGCGAAATAATTGATTTTCTTATCTCTATGCTGCTCAAAAGTATGATTTATGAGCGTTGGTGCTTCCAACGCTTGTGGCTCCAAAGCCAAATTTCGGGTTGGCGGCGGATAGTGGTTTCTAAGCGTTGCATGAAATCGGCCGTGAGCTGCCAATCGGGAATTTCGCGAGGGGTGCTGCTCATCAGTTCAAAAGTAGCTTCATAGTGACCGCGACTTTTCCGCTCTACATCAAGGTAGACGAAAGCGGCATTGAGTTTTTTGCCAATTCGCTCCGCACCTGTGAAGCAGGGGGTGTCCTGATGGAGAAAATCTACCCATTCGTGGATGTCGATGGGCTTGGGACTCTGATCGGAGATAAAGCCACAAACCACCTTTTTTCCTTCCGATTTGAGGCGAAGAATCTCGCGCAGAACGAGGTTCTTATCAATGTTGTGAGAACGAAAATGACGGCGAAGCTTCAGAAAGAGTTGGTCGAGGAAGTGATTACGGATGGGTTTGTAAAGTTGGCACGGATAAATGCCTTCACTAAACCAGACACCGAGGGAAGAAACCCATTCCCAGTTGCCATAATGGCCGAGATAAATGAAGACAAAATCATGGTCGCGGAGGAGGGCTTCCACCTCGGGGATATTGGTGAAAACCATGCGCCGGCGTATCTCGCTCACAGACATGGAATAGAGCTTGAGCGTTTCAAAAATATAGTCGCAGAAATAATGGTAGAAACCGTTGATGATGCGGTTTCTCTCCGCTGGCGTCTTCTCGGGAAAGGAGCGTGCAACATTGCGGCGCACCACGCCAAGGCGGTAGCGCACCATATAGCGAACGAGAAAAAATAAGAGGTCGGAAAGAACGTAGAGCAGCCCTAAAGGTAGGCATGAAAAAAGCCATACGCAACCAAAACCAAACTTATAGAGAAGATTCTTCATAACATGATGCGGATTGAGAAAAGAGGGCTAAAGCTCATCGAGTGCACGGCGGCGCTGCGACGTGAGTTGCTTGAAACGCGTGGGCGTGAGTCCTGTTTGTTTCTTGAACTGTGTGCTCAAATAAGCTGTAGAGGAATAACCCAGGCGCACGGCAATGTCGGAAAGCGGGAGTTCGTTGTAGACGAGAAGTTCCTTGACGCGTTCGATGCGATGGGCAATGAAAAATTTCTCCAGCGTTTGCCCTTCCACAGCAGAAAAGAGATCGGAGAGGTAATGATAGTCGAGATGTAGGCGTTCTTGCAGAAAATCAGAGAGCCGAAGGTGGGAAAGACCGCTTTCTGCTCGAGCGTAGATTATCGTTTCCCGCTTGATATTTTCAATGAGCTGCGAACGGCGATCGCCGATAAGTTCAAAACCCACCGCCTCAAACTCTGCACTCAGTTTCTCTCGCATCTCAGGTGAGATGGGGGCGGAAAGCACCACTTCACCCAAGCTGACGGATTGCACCTCAATAGCGTTGCGCTGCAAGATGTTTTCGACAGCCATGATGCAGCGGCGACAGACCATATTCTTTATGAAAAGCGTGCTTTGCTTGGAGGTGTGAGGCATAGGGAGGGATTTAGTGCAGCTTCAGACTATCATATTGCTTGCAACGATACACATTTGTTTCGCGCTGTTCGAAACCCAAACTAACGTAGAGATTATTTGCCGCAGTGCGCGAAGGACGCGATGTGAAATTGACCGAGTCCGCGCCATGACGAAAGGCTTCGCGAGCAGAGCGCAGGATGAGAGCTTTGCCAAATCCTGCTCCACGCACGGAGGTGTCTACTACCAAATCCTCCGCCCAGCCTTTTGTGCCTGTGGGGGATGCGGCTAAACAGAGCGTGATAGTTCCAACGAGTCGCCCCTCGGGAGTAAAGGCTACATAAACCCATGTGTCGGGACGTTGCAAAAGAGCTATGATTTCTTCGGCAGTGAGGGGGCGCACTTGTTTCGATAGTTGGGGAAACAAGGCATTGAACTGCTCGAAGAGAGGAGTATCGGCAGGTGTGAGCGGACGGATGTTGTGACCGTTTAGCTTATCGAGCAAGTCCGACACATACCCCTGTCCATCAATCCAAAGTTCGGGAGCAATTTCTGCCAAAGGTTCTAAAACAAAGCGCCGCTCGGAGAGATGAGGATGAGGGAGTTGCAGCTCCGCCGTATGCACGGATTCGCCATCAGAACAAAGAAGATCGATGTCGATAATACGGTCGTGATACACACCTTTGAGGCTTTTCTGCGTCCGTCCCATCTCGCGCTCAATTTGTTGCGTAAGTGGCAACAGTTCGGCGGGAGAGAGTGAGGTGCAGAACGCAGCGGCAGCGTTGAGAAACTGATGTTCTGATTCAAAGCCTACAGGGGCAGTTTCCCAGAAAGCAGAAAGGCGCAGCAATGTGCCTACCCGTTGCTCTAAGAGTGTCACAGCACGCTCCAAGTTCTCCCGACGGTTGCCGAGATTAGAACCCAGACCTATATAGACAGTACTCATAGCCTCGTGGATGTCTTACGCGGTGCTCTGCTCTTAGTCTACAATCAGCATTGCATCGCCGAAAGGACCGAACATGTAGCCTTCTTTGATAGCTTCCTCATAGGCTGTCATCGTTTGTTCGTAGCCGCCGAACGCCGTAGTTAGCATGACCATTGTGGATTCGGGCAAGTGGAAATTGACAACCATAGAGTCGGCCACAAGGAAATCATAAGGTGGGAAGATAAACTTATTGGTATGCCCCTCAAACTCGCGGATGCGGCGGTCTGGACCCACACACACTTCCAAAGCGCGTTGTACCGTTGTACCGACAGCCAGGATGCGGCGACCTTCGTCCTTAGCTTTGTTGACAGCTGCGCAGCATTCCGCGCCCACTATCATCTCTTCGCTTTCCATCTTGTGTTTGGTCAGATCTTCAACGTCTGTAGAACGGAAATTGCCAAGTCCGCAATGGAGCGTGAGGAAAGCCGTGTTGATATCTTGTATCTCCATCTTCTTCATCAGAATTTTGGAGAAGTGCATACCGGCAGTAGGTGCAGTCACCGCGCCCTCATGACGAGCAAAGATGCACTGGAAGTTTTCGATGTCCGACTCTCGATTCTCGGGTGTGCTAACGTGTCCGGTGAAACGAGGGATGGGAGCTTCGCCGAGAGCGTAGAGGGAACGCTTGAAATCTTCATGCTCCCCCTCGTAGAGGAAACGGAGTGTACGGCCGCGGCTGGTAGTGTTGTCGATAACTTCGGCCACGATGTCCTCCGCTTCGCCAAAATAGAGTTTGTTGCCGATACGGATTTTGCGCGCTGGGTCTACAAGCACGTCCCAGAAGTGTTGCTCATGGTTCAATTCGCGAAGCAGAAACACTTCGATGCGTGCTCCTGTCTTTTCCTTACGTCCATAGAGGCGGGCGGGAAACACCTTTGTGTCGTTGAAAACAAAAAGGTCGTGGGGCTGAAAGTAGCTCAAAATGTCGCCAAACTGCTTGTGCTCAATTTCTCCCGTTTTGCGGTGGAGCACCATCATGCGGCAATCGTCGCGATGAGGGTTCGGATCCGGAGCTATCTGCTCTTGAGGGAGGTCGAACTTGAATTGAGAGAGTTTCATATCTTTTCTGTTTATGTTTTTCTCCTGCCCGCTTCTTCATGGTTACGGATGGGAGTTTTGTTTCTATTATTGTGAGTATGCTTTAACCTAAAGTGGTGAGGGGTTCCTCGCCCAGACAGTTGGCAGGCGTAAGGAAAGGAAATTCGGAAGGTATTGGGCCCGATGGTGGCTCGGTTTCGAGAGTCTGCCCCTCCAACCAACGCTCAAAGTCTTCCATCTTCCAGCAATCTTCCACGCGGATGTCGCCCACACGAGTACGGCGCAGCGAAAGCAGGTGGGCACCGCTACCGAGACGCTCGCCGATGTCGCGACCTATGGAGCGGATGTAAGTGCCTTTCCCACAAACAACGCGGATTTTCAGATAATCGGGCAGGCGCATTTCTAAAAGTTCTATTTCTTCCACACGGACGGATTTGGCTTTCAGAGGCACTTCCTCGCCATTACGCGCCAGTTGGTAAGCACGATCTCCATTGATTTTACAAGCGGAATAAGCGGGGGGAATTTGCATAATATCTCCCTCGAGACTATGCAGCACTTCGCGCACCATAGCTTCGGTGATATGTTCTGTGGGATAGGTCTGATCAACGGGATGCTCCAGATCGTAGCTGGCCGTTGTTTCCCCCAAACGCACCTCAGCAATGTATTCTTTGGTATGAGTTTGCAACGACTCGATGATACGTGTGGCTCTACCGGTACAAATAATGAGTGTACCAGTGGCTAAGGGATCGAGCGTACCAGCATGACCCACGCGGATTTTATGTCCCGTCATGCGCTTAGTCAGCAACCAGCGAAGATGCCCCACCTCACTGAAAGAGGTGGCTCTGTAAGGCTTGTCGAAAGCCAGAATTTTTCCGTCGAAGAAGTTCAAGGCAGAAATATGATAAGGAATAATAATGTGCTAATATACTTTTGGGAAACGCTCCGAAGGGCCTATTCTCTAATCCGCCATCGTAAGCGGATAGCCGCAGAGAGCCATTCCGAAGATGAGTAGGCCCACAATGATGCGATACCATCCGAAGGCTTTGAAACCGTACTTCGTCACATAGTTAAGGAAGAACTTAATGGCCAGAATGGCAACAAGGAAGGCGATGACATTACCCGCCAGCAAGAGCGTGAGATGATTACCCTGCAAGAGAGCATCGCCAGTTCCGTCTTTCAGGAGGTCGTAGACTTTCTTACATGTTGCTCCAAACATCGTTGGGACGGCAAGGAAGAACGAAAATTCGGCGGCTGCTTTGCGCGTCAACTTCTGTTGCATACCGCCCACGATGGTCGCCATCGAACGAGAGGTGCCGGGTAGCAACGCGGCGATACACTGATAGAGACCCACCATCAAGGCGCGCTTATAGGTGAGCGGCGTTTGTTCGCTGCCTTTATTGAAAAGTTTGTCGCAATAAAGCATAAACACACCGCCAATGATGAGCATCGCCGCCACGATATTTACGCTACCGAGATTTTCGTCGATGAAATCGCCCAATTTGAGTCCCACGACAACTGCGGGAAGTACGCCCACGATGAGTTTCAAATAGAACGGCCAGATTCGTCCCCACCAAGAGGTGTTTTTCCCTACTTCAACGGGCGGGTTGAAGAAGCGACGCCAATAGAGGCATACGACGCTCAAGATTGCGCCAAACTGAATGATAACGGTGAAGGCTTTAACAAACGGTGTGCTCTCCATGTGGAAGAGCCCCTCCGTGATAATCATGTGGCCTGTTGAGGAAACGGGTAAAAACTCCGTCAAACCCTCAACGATACTAAGCACAATAGCTTCGAACCAATTCATATCGGCCGAAGCTGTAAGTAGAGATATGTCAAACATAATGATAACTCCTAACGTGTTTACTTCTCCACTGAAGTAGTATTATCCTCTTTGTCACTCGGACGGCGGATGATGCCCACAATCATAAAGAGATAGCCGAAGAGGCAAACAACAGGAGCTACCTTGATGCGCATTGCGCTGAAAATATCGGGGTTAAAATGTGTGGCATCAGAGCCTTTTCCAGACATGAGTATCATGCCCAAGATGACGACAGCCATACCGATGGCTAACAGAATGAAATTGGTGCGATCAAACGCAAATACGTGTTTCTTTTCCATTGTTGGAAATATGTTTTTTTGATTTTTCCGAAAATTTATTTGAGATACATTTGCCCTTCACTCATACGCAGATAGCGATTCACGCAAATGTAGGCACACGCCAAGGTCATCACCAAGCCGCTCACAAAGATAGTGCCTATCGTAGCACCTACAATGATTGGCGTAATCAGACTACCAATGTAGAGATCCTGCATCCACAGCAGATAGATGCCCACGCCGATAAGCCCACTGGCAATAAGGGCTGAAATCAGACCTATCGCAAAGGCTTTCCACATAAATGGGCGGCGGATGAAACTCCAGCGAGCTCCCACAAGCTTCATCGTGTGAATGGTGAAGCGGCGAGCATAGATGCTCATGCGTATCGTGTTGTTGATAAGCGCGAAGGAAACAAATGCTAAGAGTACGGCCAGCACGAGCAAAACAAGGCTCACGGTGGGAATCGTCTTGTCAAGACTGCGCATCTCCTCGATGGGATACACCACATCGGCCACGCCAGCGCGTTGCTTCAAGATGGGCACAAAATGTTTTAGGCTGTCCAAGTTGGCGTATTCTGCTTTCAAATACACATCAAACTCGGCTGGAATCGGATTATAATCTAAAAAAGCCTCGGGCGAATCCTCCATCACTTCCGACACTTGCTTCGTTCCTTTCTCTTTCGACACGTAGCTGGTGCGCAGCGTGTAGGGCTGTTCGCGCAAATACCGCTGAAGAAGATACAAATCCTGTTGCGACAGATCATTATTGACCACTACGGCCACAGGCATTGTTTCGCGAACATCACGGCTGAAATTATTAGCGAAGAGAACGAAGAAAACCACGATACCCATCAAGATGAGCACCATCGTTGTACTGATGCAGGACGTCACCGTTGCAAAACGGCCGCCAATATGCTTTTTTCTTTTGCTCATAGTTTGTATTTTTCGTCTAAACGAATCTACATAAGGACCCAATAAAGGGAAATTGATGCAAAAATATAAATATGTAAGGAAACCGGCAAAAGAATGTGTATATTTATATGATTTTCAGAAAATCATATAGGACTAAATCCTTAATCTTTTTGAGTATTCTTTTCATTCAACAAAAGTCCGTGTTTTGCATTCAAAGGAGATATTACGTTTTCACCAGTTTTTGCTTCTAATTCAAGACGTGCATTACGTGCAATTTCTCCTCCTTGACGAGCTACATTACTGTGCTCATTCATCGTTTCTGGATTAGTTGTTTCCGAAATACGTTTTGTCGACAACTCTGCTAACATATTAAGAATCAACTCTGTATTAGTCATATTATCACGTAGATTCTCTTTCTTTAATCCCTTAAACTTCTTATACTCCTTAGCTGTTTTACCTGCCCATGTTTGGTAAATAATATCTGTTAAAGATGCAAATTGCAATCCCTCTTGTAGTCCACGTTTCTTCCATTCATCAGTAAGTTCTTTTCGTATTTCGATACTCTTCAAACGTTGATTGATCCAATTATCGGAATATCCCAAACGTTTATAATCACTCATCGCTTGCTCTATCGATAACTCTGGATCTTGCATCTGATCCAAACGCTCACGTGCCACTTGTGCAATCCACAACTTAAATGGTTCCGCCTTCACGGAAGGGACAGACTGTATCAGCCTGAAAAGTTGTTCTGTATCAGCCACATCTGTTAGTCGCATTTTACCATCTGCGGCACGCATTTTCAAACCGTGACAATTTGTCACGGTTTCATTCCCTTCTTGTTTTAGACGCTGTTTCAGTTTTCTCCAATAAGCAGCAGGATCTATACTATCCGTCAATATAGCAATAGCATCCACAATGGAAAAGTACCACTTCTCCTGTTTTTCGTCCCAAAAAGTACGTACTTTTTTTTCTCCAAACAGCTGTATGGATTGCTTTTTATTCATATTTTTTCGTCTTTCTAATTTCCTCTTTTATCGTGCACCTTGCAGAAATAGCTTCATCTATTTACATTTCGACCCAATCATTATTATCTGTGATCGTAATAATGATTGGGTCGAAATGACTTCTTATATCGCTACACCTTTCAGCGTGGCACTGCTACTTTCCGTTATGCGAACGCGCACGAAGTCGCCAATGTGGTGCGTTCCGCGGTCGATGATGACCACTTTGTTCTGCTCCGTTCGTCCGAAGAGTTGGTCGCGGCTGCGCTTGCTCACACCTTCCACCAGGATTTCAAATTCTTTTCCTTCGTCGCGCTTATTGCTCTCGGCGCTCAGTTCGTTCTGAAGCGCGATGAGTTCGTTAAGGCGGCGGATTTTAGTTTCTTCTGGAATATCGTCGGGCAAGTGCTTAGAGGCGTAAGTACCAGGTCGCTCGCTGTATTTGAACATGAATGCACTATCATAACCGCACTCGCGCATCAGCGAAAGGCTCTGCTGGTGATCTTCCTCCGTCTCTCCGCAATAACCCGCAAAGATATCGGTGCTCAAACCGCAGTTGGGAACGATGCGGCGAATGGCAGCTACGCGATCTAAATACCATTCGCGGGTGTACTTGCGGTTCATACGCTTCAGTATCACGTCCGACCCGCTCTGCACGGGAAGGTGGATATGGCGGCACACGTTGGGTTCTTCTGCTATGACGCGGAGCGTGTCGTCGCTCATATCCTTCGGATGAGAGGTTGTGAACCGCACACGCATACTGGGGACGGCGCGCGCTACGGCACGGAGCAATTCGGGGAAACCGAGCGTTCGCTCTCCATCCTCACTCACCCATTGATAACTATTGACATTCTGACCGAGCAGCGTAACCTCTTTGAAACCGCGAGCATGGAGGTCGTTCACTTCTTGGAGAATACTCTCCAAATCCCTGCTACGTTCACGCCCGCGAGTATAGGGCACGATGCAATAGTGGCAGAAATTGTTACATCCGCGGGTGATACTCACAAAACCACTCAACTGACTGCCGCAAACGCGCTCGGGAACAATGTCGCGGTAGGTCTCCGTCAGCGAGAGTTCCGTATTCATCGCCTTATGTCCCGTTTCCGCCTGCGCCACCAAGTCGGGCAGCGTCAGATAGGCATCAGGTCCCGCCACGAGGTCTGCATGATGCTCATTGAGAAGTCCCTCCTTCACGCGCTCTGCCATACATCCCAGCACACCGATGATGAGCTGGCGCCCATGTTTCCGCAAACCGTTGAGTTCGTCGAGGCGATGAATGATGCGTTGCTCAGCTTTGTCGCGCACTGAGCAAGTGTTGAGGAAGACAGCGTCAGCCTCATCTATATTTTCAGTGGGTTCGTACCCCGCCATCTTCATGACGGAAGCCACCACCTCAGAGTCGGCCACATTCATTTGGCAGCCGTAAGTTTCTATATATAAATGCTTCATGGCTGCAAAGATACTACTTTTTTCTGAGCCGTCTGATCGCACAGTTCCACCCAAGACAACGAAAAACCCTAACAGTACCCTCTCGGGTGCCTGTTAGGGAAAACTTTAGATTTATAAGGAATAGACCTACACGACTTACAAGCTGCACCAAGCATCTTGCTGTGTATCTCTTCTCTCCTATTTCATTATGAATTTCTTGGAGGACTGGCCGTAGCTCAATATATATACGCCTTTGGGGAGAGAGGGGAAACGTACGTTTGTGCCGAAGCCCTCCTGCAACAACATACCATTGGTAGCATAGAGCATCCAGTGAGTACTCCCTCCCGTAAAGCTCACGGAACGACCATCGGAAGCAATAACAGGCCGATTCGTTTCTTTAGAAAATTGAATATTGCTTATACCCGTCTTAACAAGTTCCTCACCGTTCAAAACGTACCACTTCTTCGCCGTAGCCTGCCGAAGCCCCTCATCTGTTATACAGTTCATATCGGGGGTAGGATCTTCTGCATGATTGAACAGCATCAAATATCCCTCGTCCACTTCTGGCAAACTCTGAATCAGACGTAGCGAAGCATCGCCGCTAAGGTTGTTGTGGTCCATGAGGAGCGCACGCAATCCACTGCAACCCGTTGCTGAGAGTTCGCTGATTTGATTGTGATCGCAGGCTAATGAGTGGAGGGAGGCATTACCGGCGATGGTCAAGGCTGTAAGTTTGTTATAACTCAAACTTGCTTCTTTGAGTGCAGCGTTATGAGAGAGGTCGAGTGTCTGCAACTGATTGTCGCCACAGCTCAGCGTTATGAGGTTTTCCAGGTGGACTACACTCAGTTCCTTGAGCTGATTGCTGAAGCAGTAAAGCTCCTCGAGCGCCGTATTTTGAGAGAGGTCGAGCGTGCTGAGCTCATTGAGCTTGCAGTTGAGTTCTTCCAGTGCCGTTTGTTTACTCACATCAAGCACTTTAAGCTTGTTATCACCACAATATAGATGAGTAAGAAGCGGATTGTTTGTCACGTCAAGTTCGTCCAGTTTGCACTGTTCGCAATAGAGCATCTTGAGCTGCGACAGTTTACTCACATCGAGCTTTGTAATCTTGTTGCGACTGCAATTCAGTATTTTCAGATTAGGACAATGGGAGACATCTATGCTCTTCAATTGATTGCGATAGCAGGCCAGTTCTGTGAGATGAGTTGCCTGCGAAAGATCAAGCGAAGACAACTGGTTCTCCTGGCAATAGAGCAAGAGAAGTTCAGTTCCCCCACCATAGTTGAGCGCCGTGAGCTCGTTGTCGTTGCAATAGAGGCGCTTCAACTTTGTGTTCTTCGATACATCAAGCGAAGAAAGTTCGTTGATATCACATTTTAGCACTGTCAGCGAGGCCGCTTGAGAACAGTCGATAGAAGAGAGTTTAAGCGAGGAGCATTCGAGCCCTAAAACATCGCCTTCAATTGTAATGGTAGGTTTGTTGGCTGTAGCTTTCAGTGGCAGGAATGTAGGCGTTTCGAGATTCTCCGAAACCGAATAGACACTCGTTGTGCCGTCACCTGTTCCAATCTTCACGCTACCTCCGCGAGCAGCAATCGAAAGGCGTAGTGCTTCATCCTTAGGCATAGAGCTCTTAAGCGTAATGGTCTGTGCCGACACGATTGTGGACAGCAATAGAAAAAAGACAGAAAGTAAAGACTTTTTCATAATAGATATTTTAGATATGAGTATTTCAGCTGATTAAGAGGCAGATAAAGCCCTATTGGACAAAGATAAGGATAAAGTCAATGATTTACACAATATTTTAAGACTTTCCTTAAAACTTTGTTTATCCAGAATTTGAACGGTAAAAATAAAGAGACTTTCCCTTTTGCTTATCTGAAAAAGAGATAGAAAGTCATATAGCACAAGTCGTTCCATAGAAGAGAGTATTTCTAAGGAACGACTTTATGAAAGGCTTTTAGTTATAATTATCTATATTCATGGTACTACAATCTTTCTAATCCCTGATGCAGTTTTGATAAGATAAATACCGGCAGGAAGGTTTCTTATTTCTAATTGATTGATATTTCCTGACTTCACAATCTTCCCATTTAATGCAACTATAATACCGCGACTCTCGTCTAACTCTATCGATGATTGAGCAATAGATGTTGTACTAGCATCGTACACAGAGACTTGGTCAACATAAGCAAAATTGAAAGGTTTCATACATTGAGCCAACAATCCTATACGCACATTTTTGGACTTATATGATGCCAAAGAATATAAAGCTTCACGCCATGGTTCAGTAGATTCTAAAGAACTAACATTACCTGATGCTACAATATTTGAATTTTGTTGCGGTGTCAAATCGGCCACATCTTGCCATTCACCACCGTCTATTGAAACTTGAAGTTTCAATGAAGTACAAAGGTCATTCTTAAACAAGTACCACAAACTCAGTTGAGGGTTTTCCATCTGTGATATATCTATTTTGGGACTTGACAAACGTGCAGTTGCTCCTTTTTCATATCCTTGAAAATCCGCACTGCCTCCATTGCCATCGTGATCCTGGTCTGGACGCGGTGTCCAACGCCCATTGTAACTTTTCCCTACTATAGTATTGCTTATCCATGGCCCATTCTGATATTTCGCATTATCAAAGCCCTCTTTGTAAGGAGCAACAAAGGGAAGCCCTAACAAGAAGTCATTGATAGTTGTCACAGCAGAAACTCCTATAGCATTTTTTGCTTGAACCATAAATTTAGCAGTTTTTTGAGGAGTTTCATGATATAAACCTGTTAAACTATACTCCGTCCCTTTCACATCTTGCGCAATAAGAACCCCTTCTCCATTAGTAATAATATAGGTTACTTCTGAAGGATTTACATACCCGTTATTCTCTCCTTTCTCTTCTGCTGCAGCCCATGTCAGATGGCCAGTGGCATCATTATTATCTTTAAAGACAAGGCGAGTAGGAGCTTTGGGCACATCAAGACCAACATAAACGGTATCATTCACACCTGCACCCACACCTGCCGAATTGCAGGCAAAAACAGTATATATATTCTTTCCATTTGGAACTGATTCATCAGTATAGTTATACTTTTGTTCTGCTAATCCCGTTGCTTGAATTTCGCCTACTTTTTCACCATTGCGTAAAATCATAAACTTTGTTAGATCTTCTAAAGGTTCTTTTTCGGCAGTCAGCGTAGGCGAAGTAAATATCAACGAAGCTTTCAATTCGCCCAAAGGAGCTGCTGTGACTTTTAAGTTCTGAACACTTCCAGGTACAGCTGTCGACTTCCCGATTGATACTTTTATATTATCAATAAGAAGATTACCTTGACTGCTTTCACTTGTCACATGGAAGCCGATATAATAAACGCCATCTGCTTCAGGCTTTACACACACTTTTTCAGTTTGGAAAGAACGCGTCTTGTATTCTGTCAAGTTTCTGACAATAGTAGTCATGGCTTCCGGCGTAGGCTGATTCCCCATCATCAATGTCAACTTTTGTGTGTATCGATTACTAGAACCTGCTACATCATAAGACAAATCATAACTATATCCCTTCTTCATTTTTATAGGTGATAATACCAACCAATCATCTGCAACCTTAGTAAAACTACCACGATAACGAGCCGTTCCATCATGATAGTCCCACTTATTGGCATCATGATTGGCATTGATAACATCGAAGAAGTCAAAGCTGTTTTTATCCGAAAAATCTTCAGTAAAAGGTAATTTCAGACTTTCGCCCACTTTCACTGCATTGGAAGTTGTAGAAGTTCCTCTCATCTCCCCATTACAAGGAGTAACAATATATTTATATGCAGTAATATATTCTGCGGTCAAATCTTCCGTATATTTAGTTCCTAAGAATGCTGTCTCTAAAACAGTGTCTCCAGGAGTGCGTTCAATACGATAAGTCACATTTTCAGGATTCATATACCCTCCATTTACAGTCTCTGTAGGTACAGCCCAACTCACAGTATTTGTGTTTCCCTCTCGAGAAGCCTTAAGATTCAAAACAGCTTTAGGTGTGTCTTGCCCGATATATAGATTTGTATCAATTTTCGGACTTTCACCGATTGTGTTTTTCAATATAACCTGTAATAAATAATTGCCAGAGGCAGTAACTACAATGGGTTTCTCAACATGAGTATTGGCTTGCGCAGTACCAGAAGCGACAATTGTGCCGTTTGCAACAATTTCATAAGAAAGATTGCCTATTAACTCTTTTCCGTCATAGGTCTCAGAAGGAGTGTCAAAAGAAACAACTCCTTCCAAACTGCCATCTGTAAATTTAGCCATTAAATTGCTTGCTGAAGACGGTGCTCCATCAACAGCAGCAGGGGCAGGAACATAAGCTGCCAACACTTGATCAGCTCCAGGCAACTCACCGATAGAAGTAGCCTTACCTGTTGTTAAATCTACAGTATAAAGTTTCGTTTGCTGTTTAGTGTCAACTCCAAACCAGTAGAAAACACCTGTATTTTTATCAATCACTGCGCTTTGAAAATAGTCCAAATCCACCCCTGTCTTACCCACAGAAGTCAACTCCCCTGTTTGAGTGTTTATTTTCACAAGCATCCCGCCCTTTTCTTCACCATTTTGCACTCTCATGGTTATTCCATAAAGAGTACCATCTGGAGCAACAGCCATCACTCGCATTCCACGTTCAAGGGAAGCGATACTATCTTTCGACATACCCTCAAGATCCCATTTGGATAGTACATAGCTTAAACTTTTTGTGGCTGCATGATATGAATAAGAGCAAGCGTAGGCATCACCCGTTGTAGGATTAACGGCCGCTGTTGTTGCTGTATTCATATAAACAGTATGAGCATCCTCTTTCGACATATTCTTTGTCTTCAATAACGAACCTGTCGTAGCATCATAAGTAGAATAAGAGGCACTCATTACATATCCATACTCAACGTTTGATTGAAACATATAGAATTTGCCATTACGATACACGGCGCCACCATTTGGAGCAACAAAAAGCATCAGAGTAAGTAGCTTTCGCTCACTTGGATTGTTTACACTATACGAATACAAACCAAAGATATTTCCATCCTTATGGTTATCATAGGTCATCAGACCATTCAACTTCAAATTCCTTACTGAAGGCAACTTATAAGGATCTGTTGCTGTAAGTGACATCGGGAGCAGCCATAAAATGCTACAAGTTATAACTGCAAATAATACATTCTTCACTGACATTATATATTAGTATTTAGAGGATAATACAGATTCTCTACACTTGCCAAATAATATCCAACATACTTTGCAAGATAGGAAGTAAGGACAAGAGCTTCACTTGCAAGTGTAAAATAAAAAAATGAGAAATACAAAAAATTCTAATAAAATCTATTATTTCTAATTATACAAGATTTACAAACCAAAGCAACTCTAACACGAGAGTGCTATTGCCTTACTCAGATCTCCCACATAGTTATCATAGTGCATCTTCATTAGGAATAAGTAGGTGCGAGTACTCTCCTCCTTACCCAGAAAAAACTCGTTTTTTGTTGTCACGTTGTCTTCACGCACGTAAGGTATACGTTTTCAAGTGGCTATACTCGAGGAGTGACGACGTGACGATGTAACAACAGAAAATAAAGACAAGGAAGAGATGCTGTGGCTGCTGTGCGACGCCTCCGGCGTCGGAGGGGGATGTATTACTTTCCCACGGGTTCGCCCTTCGGGCATCACCCGCGGTTAAGCATGGTGTGTCCCCTCCGGGGACAGTGGGTGAGTACGCTATGTCGCTGGGGAGAGTCGATGCAATAAGGGTGTGAGCGGATAGAATAAGAGTATGAGTGGAGAAGCTTATTCTATTCTCAAGCACAATAAGGGCGTGGACGAACGCGATAAGGATGCGAGCGAAGAAGCTTATGTAATTCTCAAGCACAATAAGGGCGTGGACAGACGCGATAAGGCTATCAACTGACAGCCTTATTATACTTCCAAGAACAATAAGGATATTTGCGCGAAACTATATCATTAGATGTATTTTCTCCAAAAATATTTGGGAAAAGATTTAGAAACTTCTTTGTGAACATAAAACATTGGTTCCAAAATTATTATCAAGAAGAAAAACTTCACTACAACTTCAGAAAAAGAAAGTCTTTAAGGGCGCTTCATCCTTTTCGTGGGTTTCTTCATGAAAAGGCTACGGCAAAAAATAAAGCTTCTGAAGAGTCAGAAGCTTTTTGCGGTCGCTGAGTAGAAGGACCTAACCAGCAGTAAAAGGGAGATGCGGACGGACAGTCTTTAGAGCAGCTCCACATCGTAGTAGATAGAATGCACTTGTCGCTGGTTTTCGGGCGGCAGCTCTCGCCAATTTCCGAAGCATTCCTGGAGGAAGAAATCGGGATCGGCAGGGGCAAAAAATTCGCGGTCTTCAAATCTCACCTTTTTCAAGGGGAAGAGTTTGTCCTTGCGGTGCATCAGACCGCAACCATTATTTTTCAGCATCATCGAAACATACTTCCCTTTCGGGAAAAAGAGGGAAGCCGTGTGCCAAATAGCCCCACAGATCGCGCGCTTTGTGCCGAAATAGAGCAGTTCTGCAACGGAACGCCAACTGTAGTAGTGCTGCTTGTGGAGAATCGAATTGGAACGACAATAGCCCTTAGCGATGCGTTTGGTGAAACCGCGCGGGAAAGAGGGACATTCCACCTTCGGGAAAATGTCTACATAAACGCCCTTGGCGTAGTCCTGTCGGAAATCGTCCGCAAACTCAACAAAGAAACTGTTCAAGTCGCGCACCTTATAGATAGGAGTCTTTGCCGGCGGGTCGGGTAAGATCATCGTTGGGGGCAACTCGCGGCGCAACGCTTCCTTCATGCGCTCCGTGTCGGCAGCCAGAATGTCGATGTCGACATCATCATCCCAGGGAATGAAACCTCCATGGCGCATGGCTCCCAGTAGGGTTCCGCCCTCGAGCCAATAAGGGATGTTGTTGCGTTCAAGAATGTCGGTGATGGTCGTGAGCATCTCCAGCATCTTCAGTTGCAATGGGCGCAGTTCGCGCTGGCGGTATTCACGGAGATAGGAATCGGGCGCGGAGACAGCGGAAGGAGCGGCGGAAGAGGGTGCAGTTTCGGCTGATTGGCAGAGACTGCGGTTGTATAAGTTCTCCAGCACTGGCAAATCCTCCCGATAAGTGAGTTTCTGATTTCGTTCTTCTCCCGCCACGAGGAATACGGGCACATCGGGCAGATACTTTGTCACGACGCCGCAATCATCGGTTGCCTTGAAGGCGGGGTCTTTGAGAGCCTCAGCGTAGGCCTTCACAATCGTGCCCACATGGAATCCCTGCGGTGTTTGCACGCGTTCGATCCATCGGCGGTCGGGCACTTGTTTGACATAGTCGCCTTGTCGCACGATGAGCGTATCGGCCGACGGAATGGTGACATTGACGGCGCGCTGCGTTTTCAGCGCGTGGCAAACATCATCGATGATGCGCTGACTGACGAGTGGGCGCACAGCATCGTGGAAGATGAGGTTAGCCGTTTCGGCCTTATAGAGACGAAGGGCGTTAATCGTTGAATCCGAGCGTTCTTGCCCACCCGCAATCACATGGCGCACCTTCTGGTAGTGGGCCTGAGCCACTATCTTCTGGGTTTCTTCCAGAAAATCGGGATTCGATACCACGCAAATTTCATCGATATGGGCATTGCGTTCGAAAGCCTCAATGGAATGTTCGATGATCCTTTTTCCCGCCATCAGCAAGAACTGCTTTGGCATATCGGCGCCGAAGCGTTTTCCGCTGCCGCCGGCTAAGATGATTGCTATATTGCGCATTTGTTTTGGGGTGAGAGGTTCGGACTGACCAGGCAGACGGAGCTGACTGGCAACAGAAAGGAGAGATTTGAGCTATTGTCCTCCCAATTGGTCGAAATATTCGAGAAGAGCGTCCCAGGTCTTAAACTGCGGACTGCCGAAGAGGAGCGTTGTACCGAGGAAAGTATCCTCGTCGCGCGCGTCCAAGGTAATGAGATAGTCACCATAAAGGCGTTCGCGATGGTTGGTAAGAAAGAGGTGATTCCACGCTGGAACGCCAATGTTTTCCTGCAACCACTGCTGGGGCTGTGCATCCTGCGGTGCCACACAATAAACATTGTATCGCTGACTCAAGGTCTCGAAGGCCAGGCGTGCCGAGGAGCGTTGCTTGCCATAATCGTCGCGGAGGGTGGCATAATCAATGAAAACGGCGGGAGAGTCCAATGCGGCCTGACGTTCCCAGAAGCGGCGAACAATCGGCATGACGGAATGGAGCAGAACATCGTCCGTGAGGCGGTGTTCCCCCTCGAAATAGGCCGAAGAGGGATAGTGTTCACTAAATTCGGCGAAGCAATTCACAAAGGGGTCGCGCGTACCGAAGAGTCCCACCACGCGGGTGGCATCTTCGCTGTCTAGTCCCTCAAAGTTGAGAGCGCAAACCTCATCAAACTCCTTTGCGAGAGCTTTCGTAACGTTTATTTTCGTCACTCCATCTTCGCGGGGCGTGGCAATGGGATATTCACCGAATTTTATCGTTGTGCCCATCGTTTGTCCCATGTGCATTGCTGGATTGACACAGATGCGGTCGAAGCCGCGCAGCTTCTCCACGAGCATTCCACCCATGGATGTGCCGATAATTAAATCGGGCTGTTCCGCTTCACAAAGGGCCTTGAGAAAAGGCAGTTGCTCGGCGGGCACTAACGGGATGTCGGGGTGCAGTACTTTGGCTTCCGGAAGTTTCTGCTGCAGCAGTGCGGCAGTATGTGTAGCACCGCTCGAGCCGAAGCCGTGAACATATAAGATTTTCTTTCCTGCGAAATAATCGAAAGTTTGTTTGAAATCCATCTTTCTTTATTTTCGAGCGAAGTTAGAGAAAAGAAGCGAGAGGAACAAGTATTGTGTTCGTCTCTCGCTTTGGGAGAAGTTCAGCGTGGCAGGAGCTGCCGCCCACTTTCCAATGGGAGCAGGCAGAAAAGTCCTGTGTGCAGAAGAACAGAATAAGCCAAAAGGCTGTTAGTACTTAAACGTGCTGCCGCCCAAGAATTCGCGGAGGAGCGATGTGGGAGGTAGTCCCTTGGTAGATATGGGCTTCAGATAGTTCAAGAACTTGCGCAGGCGGTAGGCTTCGGAGTATTCGGGCGCACTTTCGGGCACTTGCTCGAGCAGTGGGAGAGCTTGTTGCTGGAGTGCGGAGAGCTCGAAGAGCAGAGCCGTATTCATCATTTCATCGGCCTCTTCCTGATACGGGAAGATCCATTTGCTCTCCCCTTCGCGCACCATCGGCCAACGCTTGATAGTGTCTTCGGCCGAATAGCCGCGGTACTTATAATCGCGCACAATGCGGCGGAGCAAGCGGTTGTCGGTTGTAGGGATGTAATTGTGGTCGTCGAGCAAGATTGTCGTAAGCGCCGAGGCGTAGATCTTAAATTTGCTCTCCGCGGGAATGTCGGAAGTGAGCATGGGATTAAGGGCGTGGATGCCTTCAAAGATGATGAGCGTTTCTGGACTTAGCTTTAGACGTTTCCCGCTCTTCTCGCTCAGTCCCGTTTGGAAGTTGTAGCGTGGCAGTTCCACCTCCTCTCCCGCGATGAGCGCCTTGATCTGACTGTTGAGTAAGGGAATGTTGAGTGCGTTGATATTCTCGTAGTCGAGTTCTCCCTCCGGCGTGCGCGGCGTGTCGTGGCGATTCACGAAATAGTCGTCCAGACTGATGGCGACAGGTTTCTTGCCACTCGCTATAAGTTGCACGGCGAGGCGTTTGGAGAAGGTAGTCTTTCCCGAACTTGAGGGGCCGGCAATGAGGATTACTCTAATATTTGGGTTCTCTGCTATGCGATCCGCCATGCGGGAGATTTTCTTCTCTTGCAGGGCTTCGCTCACGTTCACCAGTTCGTTGGTGCGCCCTTCCTCATTGGCTTTGTTGAGTTCGCCAATGGTGGAGATGCCTAAGATATGCTGCCAGTTGTGTTGCTCTTGAAAAACAGAGAACATCTTATGCTGGTCGATCATCGGCTTTAGTTGCTGCGGATGTTCGGGGTCGGGCAGACGCAGCAGGATACCGTCGTAGTAGGGTATCACGTCGAAAAGCGTGATTTGTCCTGTACGTATCAGTAGCGAACCATAGAAATAGTCGGGCGTTTCTCCCAGCGTGTAATAATTGGTATAGAGCGAGCCGTAGCTTTCCAAGAGTTCTGCTTTGCTCTCTTGTCCGTTTTCGCGGAAGAGTCGTACGGCGTCCTCCGTTGGGCAGGTGATGCGGTGGTACGGCAGGTCGGCAGCGATGATCTCCTGCATCTTACTGCGCAGCGCGTCCACCACCTCATCCGTCACCCCAGAGCTGATGCCATCCAAGCGGCAGTAGTAGCCATTGCTGACAGGAGTACTGACGCGCAGGCGGGCTTCGGGATAGAGTTCCACTACTGCTTTGTAGAGCACAAAGAAGAGTGAGCGCGTATAGGTGCGCATTCCCGAAGCGGAAGTAATATCGAGAAATTCGATGTCTTTATCGTTGAAGAGGGTGTAATGCAGCCCCTCCACTTTGTTATTGACTTTTGCGGAAGTACATCCGTAGGGCAGATGCAGTTCCAGCATCTCATAGACTTGTTCCAGATTGTAGCCAGCCGGCACTTTGTGCGACTTACCGGTATTCTTACAGCGAATATTGAGGGTTGTTAGCATAATGTTTAGTTTTAGCCTTGGCGGCGGAAGTGGCTTTGGGAGGAGGGAGAGATAGCTTATTCTCCAACCAGTCGGACAGGTCAGACCAGTCCAACTCAGCTTTTTCCTCTCACCGAAGTGCCGCAGGCGCTTCAAGGCAAATATACTGACTTTTGGGCTTTTTTGTTTATTTTTGCCGGAAAAGTACTCCAACGATTTCTAAAAAAGACAAATTTATGACGATACAGAAGAAACCGCGTTTGGCCAATATGGAGCTGCTCCGCTTCATGGCGATGTTTATGATTCTCACCCTTCATGCCGATTTTGCCTGCTTCGGATGGCCTCAGCAGCGTGATATTCTGACGCTTCCGGAGGTTTGGGGCGTACGCATATTGGTGGAACATTGGGCCATCATAGGTGTGGATGTCTTCATCCTTATTTCGGGATGGTTTGGCATACGCACCTCACTGAAAGGAGCCGTAAAACTGCTTTTTCAGGTGTTCTTCATCGCCCTGCTTTCTTCGGGGACGGTTTTGCTACTCAAGGGTATGCCCACGGGCGGACTGATAGCTATTGCAAAAAGCTTTATCTCCTATTGGTTTGTATGGTCGTATCTGCTTCTCTATCTGTTTGCGCCCGCCCTCAATGCCTTTGTAGAGACGGCTGGAAAGCAACAGTTGAAGGGTTTCTTAATTGCGTTCTTCACTTTCGCAACGCTCGATTTGGCTGCACACTTCTCCGATGATTTCAGATATGGCTACTCTGCCATTTTCTTTATGGGACTCTACGTTCTGGCTCGTTATATTCGCCTCCATGTGGACTATAAAGCCCTGCGCACACGCACCTTGTTAATCGTATATGCCGCGTGCCTACTGATTCCCGCTTTCTACACGTTTGCTTCAGGCCGTTGGTTGCCACTCATCTGCTACCAATTGGGAAAAACGTTCCTCCTCCCCTATTCCTTTCCTATCAACGTATTAGAAGGCGTTATCCTACTCATCCTCTTCGACCGCCTACAGCTGCGCCCCAGTCTTTCGCGCCCCATTAACTGGTTGGCGGCGGGGGCTTTCACGGTCTACCTCGTCCATCAGAACACACTTGTCCGTCCTTTCTACTTTCAGGCGGTTAAGGATATACACTCCGCGCTACCGTTTGGCCTCAACTTCTTGGGCGTAGCCTTGATGCTCTGTGTCGTTTATTTGGCTTGTACGCTGCTCGACCAATTGCGCGTGGCGGCATGGAAGAGTGCCGAAAAACTATGGGGGAAATATCGCAAGAAATAAGCCTTATTCTCTTCTTTCGAATAAGGCTCGATAAAACGCTATCAAAAATTTAGGACGCTTTTCCTTTCTTAAAGAGGAAAAGCAGGCTTTCGCGGAATATGGCAGAGCCACTCATCCACAGCGTGAGGCAGTAGGTTGTGCCTACGAATAGGACTTTGCCCAACAGGCTCAGCCAAAGGTGGGTCACGCTGGAGAAGAGGAAGTACGCCCCTATGCAAAGCACGACGGAAAGCCCCAGATAGGGCGCCATGTCCTTCAGAAAAGCCAACAGTCCATAGCCCGTTAGGCGGCGAACAAAGTGATGCCAGAACAAGAGCCAGAGAATGTTGACCGCCACAAAGACGCGCAACATCCACTCTAATCCGTAGGGGCTCACCAGTAATGCAGCGCCAAACACGAGTATGGCCAGCCCGATTGTTCCCCACATATAAATCCCCGAATGCCCACGTGCCAGCAGGAAGTTCTGGAAAAGCGTTTGCATCGGAACGAAAGCGCCCCAAACGCAAAGGAGTTGCAGCATGGCAGCCGAAGCGAGCCATTTCTCCGTGATGGTGATGATGATGAACTCGTGTGCAATGATGCTCAAACCGAACATGGCGGGGAAAGTGAGGCATGCGGTCAGACGCACCATTTTTTGCAGAGCAGCGCGTTGCTGCTTGCGGTCGTCCACCTTGGCAAAAAGGGGCTGCGTCACACTGTAAAGCATCTGCGAAATGAGACTATGCCCCATTGTGTTCCATTTATTAGCCTGCGTGAATTTGCCCAATTCGCGACGATTGAAGAGTTTACCGAGCAAGATAGAAAACAGCTGCTGGTTGAGAATCACAAAGACATTGGTGATGATCAGGCGGCCGGAATAGCCCAACATCTCCCTAACGGGGCGGAACGAGAAATGGATGCTGGGCCACCAGCGGGTGACCCAATACGTTCCGAGGGTTGTGCAGACGGCGTAAACAATGGATTGCGTGGCGATACCCCAATAAGCAAAGCCTTGCCAAGCCATGGTCACGCCCACAATGCCTGAAGTGAGGAGCGCAACGAAGCTAATGATCGTGTTCTGCTTCACCTTGAGTTCACGGAAGAGATAAGCGCGCGGCACAATATTCAGACTCGAGATGACAAAGCCCGCAAAGACGTAGCGAGCTAAGGGAGTTAAATCTGGCTCATGGAAAAAATCAGCTATCAGCGGGGCACAGAAAAAAAGGAGCGTATAGAGCGACAGACTCATCAGCGTGTTAAACCAAAACACACTATTATAATCCGCGCGAGTCACGTTTTTCCGCTTATTGAGTGCCGAGATAAATCCGCCCTCTTGCAGCGAACCGGCAATGAGAGTAAAGACGGTGAGATAGCCCACCATACCGTAGTCGGCATCGGTGAGCAAGCGTCCCAAACAGATACCGAACACGAGGTTCAGCAACTGCTGCAAACCGCTGGCTATACCGCCCCATAGCAGTCCGTTTGCGGTTTTCTCTTTCAGACTTGACATTTCTATTTATAACTATTTCCGACAAAATTACGCTTTTCTATGTAGCTCACAAAGCAAGCCTTTGAGAGAAGCCGCATTTTGTTTGTTTTTCCTATCAGCACATTCTTTCTGTCCTTTCCCACTTGCCTTGTTATCGCAAAATTCTCTTACGGCCGAAAAGATAGGACAAGCGCGTGCGGTCGAGAAAGAGGGCGAGCGCAAGAGTTCCTCCGAGACCCACGCCAACGGTCACAAAGGCGTGGAGCAATCCCGTAGGGTCGAAGCCGAAGAGAGGCAGGTAGTATTTCGACAGCATCGTAAATATGGGATGGAAGATATAGATCGGGAAAGTGTTTCGCCCAATGTAGTCGATGACCTGCTTGGTGCGCCCCGTTGTGAGACTACTGAAATAAGCTGCAAAACAAAAAAACGACACCACGCAAACGAGCATGGCGATTGTCCCCCAGCCCCAATACTCGCGCTGAACGATGAGCAAACCGAACGGAAGTATGGGCCACAGAGTCGCCTTATAGATGCGTGAGAAATCGCCTATATATTGCCGCACGCCCACGCCTAAAAAATAATAGAATGCGGCATGAATGTCCAGCAAAGGCGTGAAGAGTGCCACGCCAATGAGGAGGGCGGCAAAGAGGGAATATTTGGCCGTAATGTCGAGTTTGGGCAAGATGCGGAAAGCTGCATAATAGAGGATGCCGCACACCATCATGACGTGCAGAAACCAGTAGGGGCCAATCGACTTCACAAAGAGCACATTGAGCACCGTTGGCACATCGAACGACGTGATACCATCGCGGACGGGCAGATACAGCGAAAGTCCAGCAAAGCCCAGGACGAGCAACATATAGGGCAACCATATCCTCCAAAGATATAAGGCAAACTGCCGGAGCGTCTTTTCGATGTTTACCAAATAGCCAGTTATCACCAAAAAGGCGGGCATAAAAAATGCGAGAATTGCGTTCTTAATGTCGGGGTAGATATTGCCAAAATTGACGATATGTATCAGAATGACCAACCCTATTAAGATGGCCCTAAAAAAATCAAGGTCTTTGTTGTACTTCATAAGCTGTATTGCTACTGCGCTATTGTTAAGCTGCTGCAAATTTAAGATTTTTTCAATAGGAACAGTCGCACACCAGCCTTTGTTTACCAAGACCGTTGCGATAGCTCTCGGACAAGTCCGACGGGTCCGACTCGTCCGACGCTCAATACTGATTCGTGCTCCTTCGCCTTATTCGTGCCCTTTCGTGGGCTAAAAACATCAACAGAATTCCCACTTTTCCCCTCCCACGAAGGCCACAAATCCGCGCACGAAAGGGAGAGAGCGAACAACCTCCCCCTCCTGCGCGCCGATACAATAAGGCTGCTGGCTGACTTCCTTATTGCGTCCGCCAACAGAATAAGGAAACCAGCCGACACAATAAGGAAACCGACGAACAGAATAAGGAGAGTTTTCAGCAAAAACGGCCGAAAAAATCAAAAAAGCTCACGAAAACTCCTGCTTTTTCAAGATTTCGCTCGATTTTTCCTGCCCGCGAAAACAAAAATGCCGCGAAAATTTTGGCAGAAAGCAAAAAGGAGAGCCTTTCTCAAATTTTCAGAGAAAGGCATCTTGTCAAATTTTCGGGAGGTTTTAGATGTTCTCGGACAAGTCGGACTAGTCGGACAAATCGGAGAGTCTGTTGAGAGAACAGCTTGTCGGACGGGTCGGACCAGTCCGACTTGTCCGAGAACCAACAAAGCTGCTCCAGCCTCAAGAGGCAGCTGAGCACTCCCCCTTATGGGGGAGATGGAGGGGGCTTTCCTCTTCTCCCGCCTTTTCTGAAGAAAAATCCCTATTTTTGCAAAGTAGGCAGACAATAACTGCCTACAAAAAAAGAAAGGCTATGATACATCGCATCTCTATCTTATTCGGCCTACTGCTCTGCCTATCGGCGGCTGTGGCACAAGACTTCGGGCGGTCGCAACGCGTGTTGGACTGGTTGCAACAACAAAAGGGCGACTCCGTATATGCGCTCTGCAACGCCGAGATGAAAGCGGCGCTCTCCGCACAACAATTAGGAGGAATTTACGCACAGCTTGTGCGACAGGCTGGCACGGAGAACGGTCGTGGCGAATGGGAACGAACGGTGGTTGAAGGAGGAATAGAAGTGGATGGGATACGACTGGATTTTTCGCAGACGTCGCTCATGGCGCTCCTCTCTTGGAATGGCGAGGGACAGCTCTGCGGACTCTTTTTCCGCCCTACCACGCCGCCGCAGACTGTGGCGGTAGGGGGCGTGGAGAACCGCGAGGTGCAGATTGAGAACGGTAAGATATTCCTACCTGGAACGCTCACGTTGCCCACTGAAAGAAAGAAACCCGTGGCGCTGGCCGTACTGCTGGCGGGCAGCGGCCCTTGCGACCGCAACGAGACTATCGGGCCGAACGCTTTGTTGCGCGATTTGGCCGATTCGTTGGCGCTCCACGGCATTGCCTCTATCCGCTACGACAAGCGCACCCTTGTGTATGGCTCGGCGTGCGTAGAAATCAGTGGCGGCATGGACTACGACAAAGAAATTGTGGACGATGCGCTCGCGGCTCTCCAGCAGGCCTGCACTTTGCCCGAAGTGGACGCACGGCGCATCTTTGTGGTGGGGCATTCGCTCAGCGGAATGCTACTGCCGCGCATAGCGCAACGCGCCACAACGCCCATGGCGGGCATGATAGCTCTGGCCGCTCCTGCGCGACCTCTCGCCGAGGTGATGAAAGAACAAATGAACTATCTGGGACGCCTCAACAACATCAAGCCTACTGAAATCGACAGCGCATACCGAGCCGCACTCGCACCGCTCCCTAAGGAGTATCTGAAATTCGACAGCAAATACCGACCACTCCGAACGGCACAGCAGCTCACAGTGCCGATGCTTTTCATACAAGGTGGGCACGACTATCAGGTGCGCCAAACCGACTTCCAATTATGGCAGCAGGCGCTGGAGAAGAGGCCCAACGTGGACTTTCGCTGGATGCCTACGCTGAACCATCTGATGGCGGAAAGTCCGAACATGTCCCGCCCCGATGACTACGCCACTCGGCAACTCATCGCTGCACCCGTTGTGGAAACCATCGTGGACTTTATCGGGCGGCACTGACTCTTCTCGCTGACACACAAAAGCCCCGGCTGAACCAAAGCAATACTTGGTTGAGCCGGGGCTTTTGATGGAATTGTGCACCACTACATCAGATTGCAGGCCACCGTAAGGCCGGCCATGACGATGCTGACCATGCTCATCAGTTTGATAAGGATGTTCAAACTTGGGCCTGATGTGTCCTTGAACGGATCGCCAACGGTGTCGCCAACGATCGTGGCTTTGTGGACGTCACTACCCTTGCCGCCGAAGTTTCCTTCTTCCACGAATTTCTTAGCATTGTCCCATGCACCACCGGCATTGGCCATAAAGACAGCCAGCGTAAAGCCAGCGCAGAGGCCACCAACGAGGAGACCAAGCACACCGGCAACGCCGAGGACTACACCCGTGACGATGGGGATGATGATGGCTAAGAGCGAGGGCAGAATCATTTCGTGCTGGGCAGCGCGCGTACTGATTTCGACACAGCTACCATAGTCGGGCGTGGCCTTGCCTTCGAGGATTCCTTTGATTTCGCGGAACTGGCGGCGCACTTCATCGACCATCTTGGCTGCGGCACGGCCGACAGCACCCATGGTGAGGCCACAGAAAAGGAAGGCAGCCATCGCACCAATGAATACACCTACGAGTACGCGCGGGTTCATCAGCGTCACTTGGAAGTATTCCATCATTTCGGGCATCGAAGCCTTTGAAGGATCAAAGGCATTGCCGGCTGCATCAATGAATTGCTGTCCGCCCTCCATGGCTCGCGTCATGGCGATTTTTATTTCTTCCACATAGGAAGCCAGCAAGGCCAGAGCGGTGAGTGCTGCCGAACCAATGGCAAAGCCTTTGCCCGTGGCAGCCGTAGTATTGCCGAGCGCATCGAGTGCATCCGTGCGGTGGCGCACCTCCTCGCCCAGCTCGCTCATCTCAGCGTTGCCGCCGGCGTTGTCGGCGATAGGGCCGTAAGCGTCCGTAGCAAGTGTGATGCCCAGCGTGGACAACATTCCGACAGCTGCAATGCCGATGCCGTAGAGTCCTTTCGAGATGCTCTCAGCACTCATGGAGAGATCGAAATGATTGGCGCAGAGATAACTCAACATAATGGCCACACCGATAGTGAGCACGGGAATACAGGTGGAAATCATGCCCGTACCGATACCTTTGATGATGACCGTGGCAGGTCCTGTCTGGGCCGATTCGGAAATGGCCTGCGTGGGTTTATAGCTATGCGAGGTGTAGAACTCTGTGGCTTGTCCGATGATAACTCCCGCCGTCAGACCGCTGATGACGGAGAAACTCAGACCTATCCAGTTGTCGAGGCCGAGGCCATAAAGGATGAGGAACGTGGCGAGTGCAATGAGTACGGCACTGGTATTGGTGCCGACAGCCAGCGAACGGAGCAACTGGCTCATACTTGCCCCTTCTTTGGTGCGCACGAGGAAGATGCCGAAGAGCGAGAGGAAGATGCCGACAGCGGCAATAATCATGGGGGCGATGACAGCCCGCAGCTGCATGTCGCCAGCCGAAGCAAAGGCCGTGGCGCCCAAAGCTGCCGTAGAAAGAATGGAACCGCAATAGCTCTCATAAAGGTCGGCGCCCATACCGGCAACGTCGCCCACGTTATCGCCTACGTTGTCGGCAATGGTAGCAGGGTTGCGCGGGTCGTCCTCTGGGATGTCGGCTTCCACTTTTCCGACAATGTCCGCGCCTACATCGGCTGCTTTCGTATAGATACCGCCTCCAACGCGGGCAAAGAGGGCTTGGGTGGAAGCTCCCATACCGAAGGTGAGCATCGTGGTAGTGATGGTGACGAGCGCAACGTGGTCAGAGCCGTAGACAAAAGAGAGGGCGATGAACCAGAGGGCAATATCCAACAGTCCGAGGCCTACAACGACCAATCCCATTACCGCGCCAGAGCGGAAAGCAATACGCAAACCGCTGTCCAAACTCTTGCGCGCAGCATTGGCGGTTCGGGCAGAGGCATAGGTGGCGGTCTTCATGCCGAAGAAGCCAGCTAAACCACTGAAAAGACCGCCCGTGAGGAAGGCGAAAGGTACCCAGGGATTTTGAATCTTAAGGACATAGGCCATGAAAGCAAAGAGAACGACGAGCACTAAAAAGACTTTGAGCACCACGAGGTACTGCTGTTTGAGATAAGCCATTGCGCCCTTGCGGACGTGCTCTGCAATTTCGCGCATACGTGGTGTGCCCTCGTCGGCCTTCATCATACTCTTGAAGAAGAACCAGGCCATGGCCAACGCCACTACTGATGCGATGGGCACCAGCCAGAAAAGGGGAGTTACAGTCATAAATGTTTTATTTAAGGTTTAATATTCTTGTCAGTATGTATGCTTTCATTGATTCGAACGCCTAATATATGGAGTATTTTCTATGTATCAAAAAAATTACACAAAAAAGTTATATTTTAGCATCCATACTTTGCAAATTATAGGGTTTTAGGTGCAAAAAACTCCCCTTATCGCGATGATGAACACGATAAGGGGAGTGATGATTTTTCAGGATATTCTGACGGCCTCGAGCCACTGACTGAACGACAGAAAGGGGCGGATGCAGCCTAAGTAAGCACTTATTCTAACTTCTCCTTGAGATACTGCGCCGTATAGCCTTTACCCTGCGCCACCAGTTCCTCGGGCGTACCAACAGCAACGATCTGTCCGCCGTCGCGTCCGCCTTCAGGGCCAAGGTCGATAACGTAGTCAGCCATTTTGATAACATCCATGTTGTGCTCAATAATGAGAATGCTGTGGCCGCGCTCAATGAGTGCGTTGAAACTATGGAGGAGTTTTTGAATATCATGGAAGTGCAAACCGGTGGTAGGCTCATCGAAAATGAAAAGAGTGGGCTCGGTGCGCTCTAAGCTTAGGTAGTAGGCCAGTTTCACACGCTGATTTTCACCTCCGGAAAGGGTGGAACTGCTTTGCCCTAACTTGATGTAGCCCAAACCTACATCTTGGAGTGGGCGCAAGCGCTTGGAGATTTTCTCGTTGCCATACTGAGTGAAAAATTCCACGGCTTGGTTGACGGTCATCTCAAGGATGTCGTGGATGTTCTTACCTTGGTAGCGCACTTCGAGCACATCTTTCTTGAAGCGCATACCGTGGCAGGATTCGCAAGTGAGCACCAAATCGGCCATAAACTGCATCTCCACCTTGACAGTTCCCTCACCTTTACATTCTTCACAGCGTCCGCCGTCGGCGTTGAAGCTGAAAAACGCGGGCGTGAAGTTCATCTGCTTGGACAAAGGCTGCGAAGCCATCAGTTTGCGGATTTCGTCGTAGGCTTTGATATAGGTGACGGGATTTGAACGGGAGGACTTGCCGATGGGGTTTTGATCAACGAACTCTACACCTTTGATAGTCGTGAGGTCGCCGCAGAGACTGGAGAATTCGCCCGGCGTGTCGCTGGGTTCGTCCAACTTACGCTTCAGCGCATTGTAGAGAATCTTCTTTACCAAAGTTGATTTGCCCGATCCGCTTACGCCGGTGACCACGGTCATTATGTTGAGCGGGAATTTCACGTCTATACCGCGCAGGTTGTTCTCTCGAGCGCCTTTCACCTCTATGCTGTTGTTCCATTTCCGCCGGCTGCTCGGCAACAGAATCTTTTCGCGCTCGAGCAGATAGTTGACGGTGTGGCTTTGAGAGCTTATAGCGACAGACGGAACAGTCGTGTCGTTCGTTGCAGTATGGGCGTACAAGAGCGGAGCTACTTCGCCGGCGAACACAACCTGCCCGCCGAGGCGTCCAGCCTCTGGGCCGATGTCTATGATATAGTCGGCGGCGCGCATGATTTCTTCGTCGTGCTCCACCACTATAACGGTATTGCCTAAGTCCCGCAGCTGCTTGAGCACGTGTATAAGTCGGCCCGTATCGCGGGAATGTAGTCCGATGCTTGGCTCGTCGAGAATATAAAGCGAACCCACCAAACTACTGCCAAGACTGGTGGCCAGATTGATGCGCTGGCTTTCGCCGCCGGAAAGAGAATTGGAGAGACGATCAAGTGTGAGGTAGCCGAGGCCTACATCGGACAAAAAGTTCAGGCGGTTGCGGATTTCGGTCAGCAAACGCCGAGACACTTTTTCGTCGGCTTCATCTAAATGGAGATTGTTGAAGAACTGTTGCAAATCGCTGATGGGCATACGCACCAATTCCATAATGTTGCGGCCGCCCACGTATACATACGCTGCCGCGGGCTTCAAACGTGAGCCGTGGCAGATAGGGCATATCGTTTTGCCTCTGTATCGTGCCAACATGACGCGGTATTGTATCTTGTACTGGTTCTCGCGGAGCATGTCGAAGAAGGCATCTATGAATACTTGGTCGGTCTTTTCCCGTTGACGCTCTTCAGCGTCTCCGTGCCAGAGTATGTCTTTTTCTTGCTGGGTAAGTTCATAGTAAGGCTTAAATATAGGAAAACCTTTTGGGCTTTGCCTACGTATAAATTCCTGCTTCCACATCCCCATTTTCTCACCTCTCCAACAAATCACAGCTCCATCCATGATGCTGAGCGACGTGTCGGGGACGACGAGCTTTTCGTCTATACCTATCACGCTACCGAAGCCTTCGCACGTTGGACACGCCCCAGCTGGAGAATTGAAAGAGAACATCTGGTCGTTGGGTTCTTCAAAGCGAATGCCGTCGGCCTCAAAGCGAATGGAGAAGTGGTGCAGAGCGCGGCTCGGATAGAAGCGCAACAAGCATTCGCCATCTCCTTCAAAGAAGGCGGTTTCTACCGAATCGCGGAAGCGGTTTAGGACATCTTTGGAATTGTCTACCGCGAGGCGGTCGATGAGTAGGTACACGCCGCTCGTTCCGCTTTCTGTAGCCGTGGTTTCCTGCTGCGCGTTCCAGGCTGCCTCTATCTCGCCGAACTTTTCCTCGTCTGCCAGCAGGTCGTCAATATGGATGAGCGTTCCTCCCTGCAAGGTGTCGGAAGAGGCATTGGGCAAATCGACATCGAGGCGGGAGATGCCTTGCTTTAGATATACAGCCAATTGCTCACGGAGCGTTCGGCCGTGGCGCAACACTATGGGTGCCAACAGCGTGAAACGAGTACCAGGAGAATAGGACAGCATGCAGCTGACAACATCCTCGCTACTGTGCTTCTTCACCTCCTGCCCGCTGACGGGGCTAATCGTGTGGCCCGCTCGCGCAAAGAGCATACGCAAATAGTCGTACACTTCTGTTGATGTCCCCACGGTAGAGCGCGGATTGCGCGCCGTCACCTTTTGCTCGATAGCTATGGCGGGCGGAAGTCCTTTAATATAGTCGCAGTCGGGCTTATTCATGCGCCCGAGAAACTGACGGGCATAAGCCGACAGACTCTCCACATAGCGACGCTGCCCTTCGGCATAGAGCGTGTCGAAAGCCAGTGACGATTTACCAGAACCACTCAGGCCCGTGATCACGACAAACTTACCTAAGGGGATTTCTAAATCTATATTTTTGAGATTATTGACGCGTGCACCTTTCACGCGGATCTTTTCTTCCATAAGAGCCTTTTTGCTTGATTTGCAAAGATACTAATTTTTTTCTTGCTGCTGACTTCTGCTTTCTTCCTCCCATAGATAGCAAAAGGAGTGGCCCTGCGAGAGAACCACTCCTATATTATATATATGTATATGTCTTTCGAATCTTATTCTGCCGTTGCTGCAGCTGCGCGCTTCTTGCCCAGCACGCGGTTTGCGATAGGAGCAGCGAGGAAGATAGAGGACATCGTGCCGAAGACAACGCCGAGAATCATTGCGAAAGCAAAGCTACGGATGCTGTCACCGCCGAGGATAAAGATACAAAGCAATACGAGCAACGTGGTCAATGAAGTCATCAACGTACGTGTCAGCGTTTGGTTGATAGAATCATTGAAGAGTTTCGCCGTCTCACGTTGCGGGTAGAGATTCAGGTTCTCGCGGATACGGTCAAATACCACCACTTTATCATTGATTGAGTAACCAATAGCGGTTAGCACAGCTCCAACGAAGGTTTGGTCAACTTCAAGCGAGAAGGGAACCCATCCCCAGCAGAGGGAGTACATACCAATGATGAGCATAGTATCGATAGTCAATGCCACAACAGAACCAATGGAGAACGCAACGTTGCGGAAACGCACGAGGATATAGATGAAGATGGCGATGAGGGAGAGCACCGTAGCCAAGATAGCATCCTTCGTCATTTCGGAAGCTACGCTGGCGCCCACCTTCTGTGCGCTCACGATGGAGCCGCCTGTGTGGTCGTCGCGGTTCTTGAACGTATTGTAGTCGGCCTTGATGAGACCTGCGTCATGAAGCGACTTCCAGATTACTTGTTCTACCTGTTCATCAGCATTTGCCGCATCGCTATTGATCATATAGTTGGTTGTCAGACGCACTGCCTTGCCCTGCGTGGTACTTACCTCGATGGCATTAACAGTGGCGTTGTTGTCCAACGGGCGAATGGTCTTAGCAACCACTTCCTTCACTTGTTCTGGCGTCGTGTTCTTCTGTTCGAATTCGATCACAAAGTTGCGACCACCCGTGAAGTCGATACCTTTGCTCAGACCACGCACACCCAAGGATACAAGTCCTGCGAGCAGAACGATACCAAAGATAGCATAAGCTTTAGGAGCATTCTGGAGGAAGTTGAACTTGCTATTCTGCAACAGACCGCGACTGAGCTTCGTTTCGAACGTCAGGTGGAGCCACTTGTCCTTGTTGAGGAAGTGTTCGAAGATGATACGGCTGATCCAAACGGCGGTGAAGAAGCTTGCGCAAATACCGATACCCAGCGTGAGGGCGAAACCGCGGATGGGGCCTGTACCAACGTTGTACAGAATAACGGCGGTGATGATTGAAGTAAGGTTGGAGTCGAAGATTGCACTGAAGGCATTGCCGTAACCAGCTGCCAGCGCGTTCTTGATATTCTTACCTGCAGCCAACTCTTCTTTCGTACGCTCATAGATAAGCACGTTGGCGTCGACAGCCATACCGAGCGACAACACCATACCGGCAATACCGCTCATCGTCAAGGCAGCCTGGAACGATGTAAGGACACCGGCCGTGAAGAAGAAGTTGAGAATCAGCGCGAGGTTTGCCACCATACCCGGAATAAGACCGTAGTAGCAGCACATGAAGACCATCAACAGAACGAAGGCGATAATCGCACTCTCGAGGCCGGCCTGGATAGAGGCAGCACCGAGTGACGGACCGATAGTCTCTTCAGAGATGATATTCGTAGGTGCGGGCATCTTACCAGAGTTGAGCACGTTGGCAAGGTCCTTAGTATCGTCGATAGTGAAAGCACCGGAGATTTCAGTCTTACCGCCAGAAATCTGACCATTTACGCGCGGAGCACTGTATACAACGCCATCGAGGACAACTGCCACGTCACGACCCACGTTCTTACCTGTCATAGTGGACCAGTCGCGGGCACCGTCACTCGTCATCTCCATCGAAACGATAGGAGCGTGAGTTGTGGGGTTGAAGTCGGCTTTTGCATCGGCAATCACAGCACCTTGCATAGTCGGTGTCTGGTTGTTGCCGTTGCCTTTGAGCGCATAGAGCGTCACTAATCCGTTGTTTGCCTTAACATCCCAAGCTAGGCGCAAATCCTTCGGCAGTCTTGCCTTAGCAGCCGGACTATTGATGATAGCATTTACTGCGGCAGTATCGGCCAAGCGAGCCAGACCAACGGAGCAACCTTCACGGCCGCCAGCGTTCATCACAAGCTGGCTGAACTTCCGAGCAGGCGTGCTGGTCTTGGCAGCGGGCTTAGCTGTAGCTGTAGTATCAGTTGCGGTGGTATCGGCAGCAGTACCGATGAGATCGAGGCTTGCCAGCTGACTCTGGATCTCGGAGCGGTTGTAAGTCTCCCAGAATTCGAGATTGGCACTTCCCTGAAGCAGCTTGCGCACACGCTCCGGTTCCTTGATACCCGGCATCTCGACCATGATCTGACCGATTTGGCCTTTACCACGAAGGATTTGGATATTGGGCTGAGCCACACCGAATTTATCAACACGTTGGCGTACCACGAGGTTTGCATTCTCAACGGCAGCATTTACCTCTTCGTTGAGCGCGCTACGAACGTCGTTGTCGGAAGAAGAGAATGTGATATTCTTTGCCTTTAAGCCGGTGGCAAATACAGCACCTAACTTTCCTGAGCCGTTGGCTTCGCCGTAATGACGAACGAACATATCCACGAAGTCGCCCTTACCTTGCTTGTAGTCGGCATAAGCCAATTCAACAGCTTTTTTGAAAGCTGGCGTATTAGCATTATCGCCTGCAAGGTTTTTCACTACATCGGGAACAGAAACTTCGAGGATGACATCCATACCACCCTTCAAGTCAAGACCCAGACCAATCTGCAGGGCCTCGCAATCCTTGAGCGTCTTGCCAACAACGGGATAAACAACCACGTTGCGCATTGAATCAAGGTAGCGGTCACCCGAGCCTGCCACTTTCGCGTTCATAGCCTCCGCCTTGCTCTCGTAGTGGCGCACCACAAAAGAGAAAGAGAAGTAGAAGAGGCAAATCAGCGTAAGCAGGACTGCAATGACTTTTACAAATCCTTTGTTTTGCATTGATTTTATTGATTTAGTTTTTTATTGAATTTGCTTGAAGCTTGTGCCAGAATAGGTACAATTAGCGTGCAAATATACGTTTTTTTCACAATACAAAAGGTTTACCGCGTTGAAATTATAGCTTTTATATATATTAATGAGTGTATTTGTCAGCACCTCTGTATCCTTCCTTCACGCACTCCTGCTGCTCCTCCAATAGCTTAAATATTTTTGTGAAAGGAGCTTAATATACAGAGCAAACAGATACTCATTCTGCTAAATTTCTTTAAAAACAGCATTTTATAGAAAGAAAACACACTCAGGCACTTGCAGGATAAAGAAAACCACCTTACCTTTGCAACGTGTTTTTCATAGTATTAGATTTAAGGTTAACAAGGTTGGGATACAGTGGTATCCCTTTTTTTATGCCCATAAGTCAGTAAATCACCAACACTTCCCAGCTCTCCTCTCGCTCCTCCCTGCCGCCCATCGCTCGATGCTCATGCGCTGATTCCCTCAATAGGTTTCGGATAGAGAAAAATACGCCCGCAAAACCGCCCCATTATTTGACATTCGTATTTTTCCTAAAAAAGCATACTCCCTCGCCTTCTATCGATTTTTTCCTTGTATCTAACGAATGCCTTGTCCCATTCTTCCGAAAAATTCAACTAATATTCTTTCCAACAGTTCAAACAACCCTCTCCCCCTCTCTTTTCAGCCCATGAACGCTCTCATTCCGTTCGTCCGCATCCTTATTGTATCCGTCAGTTTCCTTATTCTGCCGGCCGACACCCTTATTGCGCCAGCTGACACAATAAGGAAACCGAAGCGCAGGGAGTAGGAATCATTCGCCCGCTCCCTCCCGCGCTGGATTTTGAGCCACTATCAGACCGAAAAAGTAAGAATTTTATTGACTAACTTTCGTCCGCGTATATTCACATAAAAGACGAACAAACACGGAGCTATACTGGAAAATCTAAAAGAGCACTTTCTTTCTCGGAGAAGATAGAAGGCACGAAAATCTAAACTGATGTTTTGAATAACGGGAAAAATAAATTACTTTTGCTCTATATAGTAATTTTTTTGGCACACACTCAAATGAGTGAAGAAAACAAATTTGATTTTGAATATATATGTAAGAAAATCATCACAGATCGTATCAGTCTGGTGGTTTTCTTACTACTTGGTTTGCTCATAGGCATATTCGTTGCCATACAAACTCCACTATACTATACAGCTCAAACCCTCTTGGCTCCAGAGCAAACAGGAAAATCCTCTCTCTCTGAGAACGTGGAGAATACGCTTAAAGCCTTGGATGTGGATCTCAATACTAACACGAGTGCAGACGGGGTGTATCCGGCATTATATCCCGATATTTTTTCAACAAAGTCGTTCATCATCAAACTTTTCTCTGTTCCTGTCACACTAAAAACAGGGGAAAGAAAAACTTACTACCGCCACCTTGTGGAAGACACTAAACTGGGACTCACCGCACAGGCGAAACGCAGCCTCATGAGCCTCATCCCGAAGAAAAAGACAGCCACGTCCGGCAAAGATAAGCTCGATCCATTCCGCCTCACCGATGAGCAAGAAGATATGGTTGAACTTATTCAAGGTTCGGTGGCTTGTATCTATAGTCGCAAAGTGGGCATTCTGTGTATCACAGTAGTTGATCAAGATCCACGCGTGGCTGCTTCGCTTGCCGATACGCTTCAGAATCGGTTGAAACGCTTTGTGGTGGACTATAAAACGCAGAAAGAACGCATCGCTTTAAGCAACGCACAGAAAGCTCTGTATGAGAGCAGAGCTGAATATGAGAAAGCAAAAGAACGCTATACTGCCTTTGCTGACGCCAATCAGGATGTGACACTGCAAACTATTGGCACAAAACTCTCAACGCTGGAAAACGATATGCAAATCAGTTATCAGCGCTACGAACAACGCCAGAAACAAATGGAGAAGGCACAAGCCGACGTGCAGTATGCGGCCCCCGTATTTGCGGAGCTTTCAAGCCCTACGATTCCTAATCATCCGAGCGGAATGTCCCCACTAACCATCGTTCTGATATGGATGTTTTTGTTTGTAGTACTTGACGGCTTGTGGGTTGTAGTCATCAAAGAGCGCGTTTCATTCACTAAAAGCCAAAGCTGATGGAGTATTCAATCCCTTACCTCGCACTGATTGTCTTTTTCAGTATTTTGGCCTGGTGGTCGAATGATACTAAAAACGAAACGATCCGCAAGCGCCTCACATGGTTAGCCTTGGGCGTGTTCCTCTTCTTCTTCGGTTTCCGAGGATTCTGTTTCTATGACTGGACAGAATACTACCGAGCATTCATTACTTGGAAATGGTGGGAACTACCCAAGACAGACATATCCGATTGGCAGTACGAACCGGGCTTCATGATACTGATGCTGACATGCAAGAGCATTTCGAGCAACTATTTCTTTTTCTCGTTTGTCTGCGCAGCTATCAACCTCGTTTTGTTCGCCCGCTTCCTCTCGCGCTACGTTGAGAACACGCCATTAGCACTTATCATATACCTGGCCATGGGCGGCTTGGTGATGTCCACCGACTTGATGCGAAACTCTATCGCTATCATGCTCTTCCTTAATGCCTTGCCCTATTTAGAGGCACGCCGACCTATCCCCTATTTCCTTATATGCGGCGTAGCGTTTCTCTTTCATTCCACTTCGCTAATCTTCATTCCCTTCTATTTCTTTTTACACCGGAAATGGGGGCGCTGGACTTTCCTCATCGTTTTCCTTATCGGAAACGTTGTCTATCTTATGCGAATCCCTATGCTCATGAACATAGTGAGCTTTGCATCAAGCATCATCGACCCTACACTAAAGCAAAAAATCGATGCTTATATGGAAATGGCACCTGGCGTAGGTTTCCAAATCAGCATTGGCTATCTGGAACGCCTTTTCACGGGGATATTGGTACTTATCTACTACAACAAACTCCACGACATACGCAAAGATGCCGACCTCTTTATCAACGCGCTCCTCATCTATTTTGCACTCTTCTTCTTCCTAAGCGAATTCCGGGTTCTGAGTGTTCGTTTCTCTTATCTCTTTGCCTTTGGCTATTGGGTGATATGGCTCGACTTGATCAAATGTTTCGCGGTGCAAAACAACCGACGGCTCTTCGTCTGCTTCCTCTTTATCTATTCGATGCTCAAGATATACCAATCCACCAACAATGTCATCTATCGCTACGACAACGTTATCTTCAGCACAGAAAGCTATAATCTGCGGCGCATCACCTTCGATGTGTACAGCGAAACGATTAAGTAAGGCAGATACAATAAAGAGAAACTCGAGAACGTTAAGAACATACACAACATCAAAATAAGCTTATGGCTAAAGCTGTGAAAGATATCCTTTATGTAGATTATATCCACCAAGTGGGACACGTTAATTTCGACCACATTCATATTGATGCGCTCAAGTCCACCCATCGCAATGTTCGCTTGGTGCTACATAAAGAACTGGCAGATCAATTGCCCTACGCCAAAGATGAGTATGCAGCCATTCTTCCCTCTTGGCTTTACCAACGGGACAACCGACCTTTTTTCAATCGCCTCCTCTTTATCCTCACCCTGCTCTTCATCCGCTGGAAGATACGCCCACAGAAGTATCGCAGCGTCATAGTATCCAGTTGTGAGGAAATCACGCTGGGACTTTTCCCGCTCTGTCGCAATATGCACATCATTTGTCATGGCAATGCGCAAAGCTTTGATTCCAGCAAACTGAAAACGTTCTTTCTCCAGCGGCTGGCTCGCCATAATCGCTTCATCGTGTTCAATTCCGAGATGGCTCAGCCTTTTCTTGAAAACGGAATAAAGAATGTTGACATCATCTCCCATGGCTGTATCCCTCCCTTTCAGGTGTCAAACACCACTAACGCACTGCCCGACTTGTCGGCTTATCGGCACATTGTCTTTCATCCTTCGGCCAGTCCGGATAGAGTGTTTATGCAACATTTGCTCGAGGATGCCGATTTGCAGGATTTTCTGAAACGAGAAAACATCTTACTCATTCTGCGAAACCACCCAGAAGGAAAAACAGAGATAGGTAATATCCGTTTTATTAACCACTATCTCACACAGTCGCAGTATCAGCAGCTTTTCCTCCAAGCAGATACTATCCTATTGGCTTATCCGCCCCAGTTCCGCTTCCAAGTGAGCGGCGTGAGTTTCGAATGTGTCAGTAACCACAAAAAGGTTCTCATTTTCCACAATCCTTCACTCAACTATTGCCGGCAGTTCTACAACTACGACCCTATATTCGACAACATAGGACAAATGTGCCAGCTACTGAAACAACTCTCAGAGGATTCCTCACTCCAGTGTGTGGCCACCGCTGAAAAGCTCCGCCCAGACTACACACAGATTCTCGCTACAAAATAGTTAAGTATGAAGATTTCCGTTATTGTACCTACCTATCAGCCCGCCAACTATCTTTGGGAATGTCTCGACTCTCTCTGTCGCCAAACTTTAGCGCCCGAAGAGTTTGAGGTAGTGGTCGTGCTAAATGGTTGCAACGAGCCGTACTTCGGACGCATACAGCAATACATCCATGCGCACCCTCTTCACAACTTCCAGCTCATCCAGACCGAAAAAGGGGGCGTATCGAACGCTCGCAACATAGGTATCGACCAATCAAAGGGAGAGTATCTTTCCTTTCTTGATGACGATGATTGGGTAACCGATAACTATCTCGAAGAATTGCTACAACGCGCCACACCAGAAGCCATTGTCCACGCCAACGTGATACAGTACCGAGATAGCACAGGCGAGAAAATGGACTACTTCCTTACATCTGTTTTCCAACGCCTCCAAGGTAGCCAAAAACTCACCTTCTTCAATGCGCGGAGTTTCCTTTCCAGCTCTTGCTGCAAACTGATTCCAAGAAAAGTTATCGGCACAGAACGGTTCAACAAAGCATACAAATTGGGAGAAGACTCCCTTTTCATGTTCACCATCTCCCGCCGAATCCGCTCCATCCGCATGTCGGGCGAAGATGCAATTTATTACGTTCGCAATCGCGATAATTCTGCATCTCATAAGACCTATCCTTACAGCTACCGCCTGCAAGTGGCGTTCGGCCTAACCTTTAGCTATCTCGCGCTATTCCTGCGCCGACCTTTCGCTTACAACTTCCCGTTCTTTCTCACACGCGTAGCTGCCACGCTCCGCAAACTCTTCACACGCAAATACGAATAGGAGAATCCGTCAGCGCCTCTATTGCAACCTCCCATACAATAAGCGCGCGGGCTGACGCAATAAGGGTATCAGCTGGCATCCTTATTGTATTTTCAAACGCAATAAGGGTATTTACAACTACATATATAGCGGCTGCGCATGCTCTCCAAGAAAACGTTGAAAAGGTTTCGGTGAAGTTTCAGCCAAGCTTCTTTTGCTGAAACTTTTCATAAGCTATACAAGAAAGACATAGGAGATGCCACAGGAGAGGTCTCTACTGAAAATGAGAATCTAAGTCGGAGAGATTCTTATGTAAAAGGTTCGTTCCAATGGCAATGATAATCCAAATCCTGCGGCCGTTCTCCGATTTTACGCGCGGGCACACCGCCCACAATCGCATAAGGGGGGACATCCTTTGTTACAACAGCGCCTGCACACACCACTGCACCTTTGCCTATGTGCACGCCTTTCAGAATCGTACAACCTATGCCCAGCCAAGCATAGTCGGCAATTGTTATAGGTTCAAATACACCTTCAAAACGACGACTACGCACATCATGACTACCCGTCATAATGTTTACGCGGTGAGAAACCGAAACGCTATTGCCAATAGTAATGCCTGCACGGGCATCCAGCGTGCAACCACGGTTTATATGGCTTCCCTCACCGATTTCTACATTCCATGGAGCCATAAAATAAGTGCGCTTCATCACGAAAGAGCCTTTGCCGATTTTTGCACCTAAGAGTTTCAAGTATGCACGGCGCAAACGCCACGGCAGATGGGGCAAAACATCGTTCACCATCACTTCCGTTCCAAAACCTTTCAAATATCGGTACAGCCAAGAACGAGAAAAAGCATAGCGCACAGTGCTCTTTGCGAGCACCAAAAAGTGGCGCAAATTGAAACGTCCCTCGGAGGTGACTTTATAATTATAGTAGAAATTACGATATACGTTGCTCGATGCTCCTTCCACAAGATAGCGCTCGATGGGGATATTTATTTTTTGGAAACGATAACCAGCCTTATAAACACGATAAATCATGTGCCAATCCAGTGCATACCCCAAATGAGCGCGCTGGCTCAAATCGTAAAGAAACTGCTGTTGCACTTCCGTGCGGATGAAAGAACTTCCATGGCGATATATGGGATAGTAGTCCATCAGACTTACATCAGTAGAAGCTTTCTCTAATTGGTCGTAGTCGCGCCCTACTGCAATGCTGTCTCCATATATCACATCGGCCGTTGCACCCTGTTCTGCCATAAAGTCCACCACCTGTTGCAACGTAGCTTCATTGGCGTAGACATCACCAGCATTGAGAACGTTGATCCATTCTCCCGTGGCGTGAGCGATACCCTTATTCATGGCATCGTAAATTCCCTCGTCTCGCTCCGAACACCAATACGCCAAACGGTCGGCATATTCGCGCACGACATCGGCCGTACCGTCTTGACTTCCCCCATCAATCACGATGATTTCTTTCTCTGCACATGTCTGTGAAAAGAAACTTTCGAGGGTCTGACGGATGCCTTTCACATCATTGTAGACCACTGTTATAACACTGATTTTATGTTGCATAGAAAGGTAGTTTTGAGGTATGAATAAACAGGCTTACATAGTAGGACTCCATCAGCAGCTTCAACGCGCTATAAACTATTTATTCCAAACACCACGAGCGCGGCGATTGATGAGCAGGTGGCACTGATAGCAGTGGATAAGGCTCATCACGGCGTAGCAAGCGGCCATAGCGAGCACGATGCCTTGCGGCTCAAGGCGCGTACCAAAGAAATACATCACCACAACATAGATGGCTGTTACGACTACGGACGTATAGATTTGCACCCGTATTTTGTTGAGTCCGTTGATGAGATATGTGGCACAATTATTCAAGTTGAAGAATGAAATGTAAAGGAACACGCTGATCGACATCTCTATGGGCACTTTCAGCGACCTCCCTATCCACAAATGATAGAATAAGCCCGACAACAGCAGCATAAGGAGTCCGCCAGCAAGCGTCAGTAGCCAGATGCGGAAAGCTTTGTTGTAGGCATGGCGAATCCAATCGAAATCGTTCTTCACATAAGCATCGGTGTAAGCGTTCCACATGGGAGCTAACACTACAGCATAACCTACAGCCAGAAGATTCAGGTATTTGTAAGCAACATTATACACGGAGACTTCAGCCGGACCGTAATAATGGGAGATAAAAAGGTTGGACGAACCGAAGATAACGAGACAGCTGGTGATCTGAATAACAAAAAATCCCATCCCCTTACTGATGATACCACCCGCCAAACGGCGGTCAACAGCACGATAGGACGGACGCAAACCTTTATAATGTCGGAAAAGCGGAATAGCCGCCAAGAGAAAGATACATACGGGAGTGGCAGAAAATACGAGTACCACCTTGAAGAGACTCGGCTCTGCGGTCTTGCTCAACACAAAGATGACGATGAGCGAAATAATGTTGCCCGAGATGAGCAGGAAGTCGTTGAGCGCATACTTTTGCAAAGCCACAAACACAAAGCCCACGTTGCGTACCACGAGGTTTGCCAGCGTGAAAGCAATAGCTGTAAACAGCACGCCATGCAGCACTTCATCGGACACTGCCCGCGTATTGAACACCTTGGTAAGGTCAATATAATTCAGCCCAAAGAAAGAAATCAGTCCGAGCCCGCAAGCAATGAGAAAGAGCACCCAGAGCGTCGTACTCAAATAGGCGCGCCCCATTTCTAAGTGACCTGTCGAAATGGATTTGGTCAAGTAGTTGCGCATACCATTACCCAGCCCAATATCGAAAAAGGAAAACCAATAGAGCACGGAGGAGATAGCCATCCAGATACCGTATTCTTCCTTTTGCAGATAGTGGAGCGTGACGGGCACAATCAAGAGCGAAGTGGCCAAGCCTATTATTTTGAGAACAACAGACAGGAGTATGTTTCGCCGCAGCATTACTGAACGGTTGTCATTACTTGCCAGCAGTGCTTTTATCTTTCCTAACATTTGAATTTTGCTTTACTGAACGTTGCAGAATAGTTGTAGAGTTAAAGCGATGCCCAACTATTCTTCGTCAAGTTCTATAACCGGCTCGCTCTTCTTTTGCCGAACTGGAGAAATCATAAGCACCCAAACAACATGGAGGCAGACACTCAATACCAGGAAACAGAGCAAAATCATCGATCTTGGTGTGCTGCTCGGTTTGTTGGGCACAGTGGCTTTCTCGATAATGGTGAAAGCCGGCGTTTGCTCTTGCACTTTTGCACGGGCTTGTTGCACCTGTGCCTGCATTTGGCTATAGACATTGAATTTGAGTTGCATTTCGTTTTCCAACTCATCTTCTTGTGAACGCACCGAGGCCAACGTAGCATCCTGATTGGAGTCGGCAAAATCAGCATATTTCTTTTGCGCCTTCAGATAAGCCTCGCGACTCTCTTGTTGGAGCTTCGTGTAGTAGCGTTCGTCGGCGTGCGCTTTCTTCGTACGATACTGAGTGATATATTTTTGCAAACGCACCTGAAGAGTATCGGCCATGATGGCAGCTACTTGCGGATCGGCATCTGTTATACTGATATTGATGACGTTGGTCTTCTTATCAATCTGGCACCCTATGGAGCCACGCACCATGTCCACAATCTGTTCCTCGTCCTCTGTCAGGCGGAAGGGATTCATCTTTCCGATGCCCGTTGTGCCTGGTGCAGCGTTCTTTTCCTTCATCTTCTTGATGGCTGTCAGTACCCAAAGTTTTGGTTTCTGCCAGAAAGGAATTTTGACGTCTTGCACGAGATGGTTCAAGTATGTCTTCTTCTGTCCGTCCTTGGTCACTACGTTCACGCTGAACAAAGGTATGATAAAATCAGTGGAGGCAAAGAGGTCGGGATATATCTGCGGATAGATGGCATCCACGCTTTGTTTGCCCTTTCCTCCCAAGTCGAGACCAAAGGAAGAGGCCATGTCGCTCAAACTCTCTGAGAGTCCCAAACTTCCACTGAGCATTTCGGGGGCTAACACCACGTTGGCTGTGAAGAACTTTGGCGTGTTGAAAGCCACAACAATGCCGACAACGGCTCCCACCAGCACATAGATGCAGAGGAGCTTCCAGCGGTGGAGCACCTTTTTCAGCATCCCGATGATATCTATTTCCGAAACCTTTGTCTTTTGTTCCATAATCAAAATCTTTGATTCTTCTTGAAATATGCGGTAGTGGCTTGGCGCGAGATGCAGGAGGCGGTTCTTCTTTTCCCTGCTCTCTTCTGCCGTATGTATCAATAGCGAATTTTGCTAACCAGCAGTTCGCCTGCCTTATAAATATAGCGCAACGCCAGTAGGAAACTGTTGCTTCTCACTCCGTTGGTTTTCAGGGCGCGCTTGTGATCCTTGAAAATCTGTAGGTGACTGGGTACACCCGAACTCGACAAACCGCCAATGCGCATAGTCACGCAATCCAGCGGCAGGTAGTGAGTCTTGATGTGGTGTACATAAATCAAGCGGAGCAGTTGCTCAAAATCTGCTGCCACCTTATAGGAAGTGTCGAAAAGTCCGTATTGCAGATAAACAGAGCGTTTGCAGTAGAAAGAAGGATGCGCGGGCATGAAACCAAGTCGCATCCACGACGGGCGAAAATAACGCGAAGAATAGTAGCGTATGATTTTCTTCAGATTCTCTGGGCGAACGTAGTGAATATCTCCGTAAACGGCGTCACAGTCATACTCCTCGAAAGCGGCAACCAGCTGACTCACAACATTGGGAGCAGTGAAGAAATCGTCAGAATTGAGAATTCCCACAACATCTCCCGTTGCCATGCGCACACCTTTGTTCATGCCGTCGTAAGGTCCTTTGTCGGGTTCGGAAACATACTGTCCTATCTGGTCACGATATTTCTCGATGACGGCCGAAGTATTGTCCGTGCTCCCACCATCTACAATAACGTGCTCTATGTTGGGATAGTCCTGCGCGAGAACACTTTTGATTGTGTCCTCGATAGTACTACCATTGTTATAGACTGTTGTGATGATGGATATCTTGAGCATAATGGTTGTTGGGATGGCCTGAAGGCTTGCCAGAGACTGTAGTGTCTGTTACCCTAAAGAACGTAATATTTTTCTTTTTTAGTGTATTCCTCCCTTAGTTTATTTTCACAAAAGTTGGGAAAGGCCTACAAAAATACAAAAAAGGCTCTACCTTTCTGCTTATTTAGGGAAAAAAGCTACGCTTATGCTTGGGCGGCGGGATAGGATTAGGCGCTTCTTCCACAGCTTCCCCCTATCCTCCAGCAGCCTTTTTCTGCTTAAAAAGGGGATTACCACCGCAGTAAAAACGTACGCTTTTATTAACAAACGCATTTAATAAAAGAGAATTTTTGTACAGCTTTTTTCGTTGGGAAAAGTAGTTTTCTCAAAAAATCAGTGAGAGAAAATCCACCAAAAATCGAAGAAAATCTGTTTTTCCTACTCTTTTCAGAAGAAAACAGCCGTTTTCGGTCGTCAGCAGTCCCTATTCCGTCTGTCATTTTCCTTATTGTGTCGGCCGGCTTCCTTATCCTGTCAGCCGACATCCTTATTGTGCTGACTGACACAATAAGGAAATCCGTGCGCAAGAAGGAGACTTTGTTCGCTCTCTCCCTTTCGTGTGTAATTTCGAGGCGTTTGTGAGAGGGTAAAAGTAAGAAATCTGTTGATAATTTTAGCCCACGAAAGAGCACGAAAGGAGCGAATGAGCACGAATGAGGAAGCCCCCTCCAACTCCCCCATTAGGGGGAGTGCTCAGAATAGGGATAATCAGAAATACAAACAAGTGGTAGCCGAGCACTCCCCCTTTATGGGGGAGCTGGAGGGGGCTCCCTCACTCTTCTGTATGCTTCTCCTTCTTCCTCGGCTTCTCGCCTGCCATGATCAGCGCGTGCGCCCGCTGATAGTCAGCCATGTGGAAACCATTGCGCAGAACATAATCGAAAAGGGCTTTGCGCTGGCGAATGGCCTCATTGAGTTCGGCATCGAGATCCATATAGCGGCTAAGCACTTCTTTGTTGTTGGAAGCCAAATCTGTATCTGCCAAAAGCGTTTGGAGCGGACTCACTTGTGTACGGAAATAGGTGGCGCCTTTCGAGATGCGCTCTTGCAAAAGCGCATCGTTGGTATAGTCGTCGGAGGCAGCCACCAGTTGCTCATACTGAACATGAAAGCGACGGGCAACAGGGAAGAGGTTGTGCTGAAGAGCCAGCTGCTCTTTGCGGAAACGCTCCAGTGTGGCGGGATAATCCTTGTAGAAATGTTCTTCCAGATGGCGCAGAAAGAGAGACAGGAGATGCTCGATGCTGCGAAAGTCGAAGAGAGAGGCAATTAGGTTGACGAAATGGATGCGCTGCAATTGGCGGATGCCAGATTCGTCGGGGGTGCGGGCGGACAGTTCGCGGTGGTAGCGATCTACATTGGCATCGGTGATGATAGCTCGCGGAGGAATGGGCGCACTGAGTACCATTCCTTCGAGCGACTTGCAGCGGCTCAAAGCCACATAAGTTTGTCCGGCGGCAAAAGCGGCGTGTACGTCGATGATAGCATGTTCGAAGGTGAGTCCCTGGCTCTTGTGAACGGTGATAGCCCATGCGAGTTTGAGTGGATACTGCTTGAACATTCCCACAATGCGTTCTTCCACCTCCTTCGTACGCGGATTCATCTCGTAGCGCGTATTCTCCCAAGCGTCGATGTCCACTTCAATGCGCTCATCATTATCGAACGGACAAACCACTATGCGCTTGTCTGTGAGTTCCTCCACTGTACCGAGCATTCCATTAAAGTAGCGGTGCTTCACATCGTTCTTAACAAACATCACCTGCGCGCCTTGTTTGAGCACAAGCTCTTCGTCGGTCGGGTAAGAAGACTCGGGAAATACGCCCTCCACGCTGGCTTCAAACACATACTCTTTTGTGGAGAGGCGGTCCAGCTCTTGGGCGTTGTGTTCTCGGGCCTGATGGTTGTGGGTCACAAGGCGCACATAGCCAGCATCCTCGGGCGGTTCGAAATTGGGCACATAGCGCTCGTTGAAAAGGCGGAGCACTTCAGCATCTGCCGTATTGCTACGCACACGATTGAGAAGTTCCACAAAATGTGGGTCGCTCTGACGGTAAACATGGTGCAGCTCGATGGTGGCATAACCGCTCTGATTGAGTGCTCGGCTACTGAAAAAATAAGGTGTAGGATAGTTGGTGCGCAGCAGTTCCCATTCGTCGTCTTTCACTACGGGAGCCAACTGCTGGAGGTCGCCAATGAGCAGCAATTGTACACCTCCGAATGGTTGGAAGGGAGTGCGATAATGGCGCAATAGCTCATCGATGCGATCCATCATATCGCCGCGAACCATAGATATTTCATCAATGACGATGAGGTCAAGGCTGCGAATGAGTTTCACCTTGTCCTTGCGCAACTTATACTCCATCTTCGTCCGTCCGGGCAGGTAAGGGCCGAAGTCGAACTGGAAAAACGAATGGATGGTTGAGCCGCCAGCGTTGATAGCGGCAACTCCGGTGGGTGCGAGTATCACCATGCGCTTGGGATTGCGTTCGCGGAGCTGCCGCAGGAAGGTGGTTTTCCCTGTTCCTGCTTTGCCTGTGAGAAACAGGTTCGTACCTGTCCATTCCACTATCTGCCGAGCGCGTTCCAGTTCTGGATTTTGCATGAACTTTATAAAATTGAGTGACAAGTTCTCACTTGCCACTCATTATATATATAAGCGATCAAAGCCGCAAAGGATGTGTTCTTACTGTTCTGCCTGAAAGAGAGGGTCCCAAGCAGGAAGAAGGGTCGGTTTCTGGTTGAGGATGTTCAGCGTCTTTGCATCGACATATTTTTTGTCTACTACCAAGCGGAACAGGTATTCATCCAACCATTTGTCGGTCATGATGAGGTGTCCTTTGTAGCCATACGTTGGCCCCCAGCTGTTTTCTACCATCCATTTTGTGGTCTTGCCAGTTGCGTCAAGCCCTACAGCCATGAGCGTCATGGCGTGGCTGGAAGCAGAGGCATGGGTCTGGATGCGCTCAGCCTTATTCATGGGGAAGGTGGTATTAAAGAGCGAAGCGTAGTCATAATTATCAACGTCGAGAACACCCGTCTTTTTGTCGAGGAACTTACCTACATCGCAGGACATATACATCATGGTGGTGTCCTTGAGGGACTTCACGGCCATCGCCTTAATCTCGCTCATCGGCAGGTTGATATATGTCCAGTTGCGGCCGTCGTATGTGTGTCGGTCGAGGTCTACTGCGTAGAGTTTGTAGTAAGGACGCGTTGGGTCATTCATAAGCATGACGTAATCGTTCTTGAGATCCTTACCCACAAATTCTTGATAGAATTGCTTGGGAGTGTACTCGGCTGTGCTGACAGCTTTTCCGTCGGCCGTGCGGAGGGTCCAAACAAACTTTTCAACAGGTGTGCCGAGGCAGATTTGCAGGATGTGGTACACTTCGCCCAGCATCGTTGTTTTGCGCTTCTGCAAATCGGTAGCACTCTTTCCTTTGCTGACCATGTCGCGCAGTTCAAGTCCGTACTGGCGAAGCTTCAAGGAAATGATTTCTGCCATCTTCGATGTGTTGTTAGCATTGTAGCTCTCGGGGAATACTTCGGCCGGAACAACACCATACTTCATCACGAGATCTTGTACGCCACTGAACGTGCCGCCATCGGACAAAGGATGCTCGAAGAGCCAGGTGTTCTGGCGGGAGTCTATCGGTTCCTTGGCGTAGTCAATGACACACTGCAAGAAGAGGTTTGATTTCTCCAACTGATCATAGAAGAAGAGGAAAGATTGGGAGAGAGTGAACTCTCCGAGCTTGTAGTCCTTAATCATGCGGGCACGCATCACATTGAGTCCCGTGAAGAGCCAGCAACGACCGCTGGACTGCTGATCGGTGATTCCATTGGAGGGAACGCGATAAGTGAAGTTGCCGTCAACAGGTGCTTTATCGGCACGCTTTGTTAGGTCGTTAATTCCGTTAGCTGCCAAAGCATTGCGCAACGCGCGGTCGGTGGCGGTTGGTGGGTTCTGCTGCTTGATTTGTTGCAGCATACTTTCTGTAATGGCGCCGTTCTTTTGGGCGAAAGCCACTGCAGACAGCAAGCCAAAGGTTAAGGTAAGAATTCTTTTCATACTGTTTTGGTAGTTAGGAAATTCGGGATATTGAATGATACAGCCCTTGAGCGAATGGGAAAAGTTATACTCGCGGGAGAGGGCTTTATTGCCTCATCGCTTTCTTATATATTTTCTGACAGATATAATAGAAAAGCACAGCAGTTACTAAGCCGCCGATGACGTCCACTAAATAATGTGCCTGGATATATACGGTGGAGGCACAGAGCAGAAGGTAGAAAGGCAAGAAGCAATAGGCCACAACGCGCTTTTGCTTAAAGATGAGTATCATCATTATTGTACTCATTCCGACGTGCGAACTGGGAAATGCGGCGGTGGGGCGTTCTCCGGCGCCCTGCGTGAACTCTACGAGCCACTGGAATAGACCGCTGCTTTCGCCCGACTTGTGGAGTTCTGTATGGTAGCGGAAATAGTCGCCCAAAGCTGGGAGATAGCCGTTGGAAGCATTATCGAAACCAATGGCCTGAAAGTAGAATTGAGGACCAGCTACGGGCAGAAATAAGAATACAACATAGTAAAGATAGAATCCGGCCATCACAATGAAGCTCATGTGCTCATACGTTTCCAAACGCGACTCTTCGCTCTTTCCTTTCACAAAGAAAGGCAATAGGCAGGTTACTGCTATCATGGGATAGTAACTGAAATAGCCCATGTGGAATAATTCGCTGGAGAAACATGAGGGATATGCTGCACTGAAGGCCAAACTGGGCTGACAGCCGAACAGCATCAAATCAGCGTGAGCAAAGACGTGGTCGAGATTGGGAAAGAGCTGGCAAAATTCGTAAGTGTCCGGATACCAGTAGGCAAGTAGGCTGAGAGAGAACAGCGTACGGAGCAATCGTGTGCTCTTCAAAGGTAGCAAACGATTGAGACTGGCAAAGGCAGCAACACCTCCTAACACGGCGATGCGCTCAGCAAGGAGAAAGCCGGGCGCGTGCATATTTTGCCAAAATAAGAATAAGAGCGCTGTGGTGAAGAGCGCATATAGAATGGTGGCCCATTCGATGGGCAACAGACGGAAGCCTTCTGCTTCTGATTTTCTCGGTATTGCTATCCGATTCATTTGTTTCATTGTTCAGCCCGAGGGCTTTGCTTGTGGTTATAGCTTTAGAGCCAGCCGTTTTGTATATACCAATTCACAGTTTCCTTTACGCCGCGCTCCAACGGATACTGCGGACAATAGCCCAACTCTTGTTCGGCGGGGCGTATGTCGCACTGCCAGTTGCGTTGCTTTAGGATGTTGAATTTGTCCATATTGAGCGTGGTGGTTTTACCAAAGAGATTCGCCAGTCCGCCGTTAATGCAGCACACCAGCTTTAAGAACCAGATGGGTGCTTTTATATGTAGCACACCGCGAATCTTGAGCTCTTTTTGGAGCAAATCGCTAAAATCACGGCTACTATAATTATGCCCGTCGGTGAGGAAGTATGCGCGGCCGCTTTCTCCATGACTTAGCGCGAGATAGGCGGCTTCTACAAGGTCGCGGACATATATAAAAGTAATGGTCTGCGGCTTGTAGCCAACAGAAAAGTCGACGCGCTGAATGATAGATTTGGCCATCAGGAAATAATCCTTTTCGCGCGGACCGTAAACTCCCGTGGGGCGAAGGATGATATAGTTCAAATCGGGGATATGAGCCAGCTCTTGTTCGGCTTGTTGCTTCGACCGACCGTAAGCCGTATCGGGCATTTGCTCATCACTTTCCAAAATGGGGCGATTGTCCTCCTCGCGAACAGGACCATAAACAGAGAGACTGGAGAAAAAGACAAAACGACCTGTGGAAGCGGGAAGTGCTTTGGTCTGCAGGAGCTGTCGAGCGAGACGTACCGTGCCTTCAGCATTTACTCGAACAAACTCGGCCTCACTACGGGCTTTCGTGGCACCAGCTGCATGAAGCACATGAGCAAATGCTCCGTGTTCGGCAACGTGTTTCTCAAGCTGCGCAGCAAGTAGGTCGTCGTCATCAAAATCCAGTTCGAGGAAATGGATGCGCGGGTCTTGCAAATAGCGGCGCGAACTGGATTTGCGGACAGCTGCCCACACATCGAAGCCCAGTTCAAGGCCGCGCGCCACGAGGAAGCTTCCGATGAAGCCGCTCGCCCCTGTGATGAGTATTTTCTCTTTTGTATCTGTCATTTTCTTTGTCTTAGCTTTTCTCAGAACAGTCGGAAGGGTCAGTCCTGCCACACTTGCCGGAGATTTCTTGGCGTTTGCCATTCATTATCTTCCACCAACGCTGCTGCGCCTCCCACTAAAGCTGCTGCATATCATTGAGGCGCTTGTAGTAGCCGTTCAGAGCGATGAGTTCGTCGTGTGTGCCGCGCTCCACAATCTTTCCTTCGTAGAGCACACAAATCTCGTCGGCGTTTTTGATTGTTGAAAGGCGGTGTGCAATAGCGATGGTGGTGCGCGTCTTCATCAAGCGCTCCAACGCCTCCTGCACGAGACGCTCCGACTCTGTGTCGAGCGCGGACGTAGCCTCGTCGAGGATGAGTATGTCTGGGTTTTTCAAAATTGCGCGGGCTATACTGATGCGCTGACGCTGACCGCCCGACAGACGGCAGCCGCGGTCGCCCACGTTGGTATCGTAGCCCTGCTCGCTCTCCATAATAAAGTCGTGAGCATTTGCAATCTTGGCGGCTTCCACCACCTGTTCCATCGTTGCGTTCTCTACTCCAAAGGCTATGTTGTTGAAGAAAGAATCGTTGAAAAGAATAGCGTCCTGATTGACATTACCAATGAGTCCGCGAAGACTTTTAAGGCGGAAATCCTTCACATTTATTCCGTCGATGAGGATTTCCCCACCTGTCACATCGTGATAGCGCGGCAAGAGATCAACAAGTGTACTCTTGCCCGAACCGCTCTGGCCCACAAGTGCCACCGTGCGGCCTTTGCCCACGTGCAGGTTAATGTCCTGGAGCACTTGCTGCCGCCCGTTGTAGGAGAAACTTACGTTGCGGAAGAGTATCTCCTTTTCGAACTTCTTCACCTCTTTCGGGGCAGGAGCTTCCACGATGGTATTCTCCGCGTTGAGTATCTTATTGACGCGTTCCACGCTTGCCATGCCCTTTGGAATATTGTAGCTGGCTTTCGAGAAGTCTTTGAGCGGCTGTATGATACTGTAGAGTATCACCATATAAAATATAAACTGCGGCGCATCAATGGGCGGGTTCTCTCCATCAAGGATGAGCGTGCCGCCATACCAGAGAACGATGACGATGAGTACAGTTCCCAAAAATTCGCTCACGGGGTGTGCGCTGGCCTGACGGATGCTCACTTTATTTGTTAGGCGGCGGTAGTCATCCGTAACGTTCTCGAAACGATTCCGCATTTTCTGTTCGGCAGTAAATGCTTTCACAATGCGCATTCCGCCCAAGGTTTCCTCGAGCTGCGCCATTGTCTCGCTCCATTTGTTTTGTGCAGCGAGCGATTTCGCTTTTAGCTTGCTCCCTATGGTACTCATCGCCCAAATCAGGAGCGGAAGCACCAAGACGGTGAACAGAGTGAGCTGCCAACTGGTATACACCAACACGCCGAGATAACAGAGGATGAGAATCGGGTTCTTTACGAGCATCTCGAGCGAGCCTGTGATGCTGTTTTCTATCTCGTTCACGTCGCCGGACATACGGGCGATGATGTCGCCTTTGCGCTCTTCGCTGAAGAACGAGAGCGGCAATTCCGTTATTTTGTGATACACCGAATTGCGAATGTCTCTAACGATACCCGTGCGCATCGGTACCATAATGGCCGCCGAAGCAAAGTAGGTGCTCGTTTTCAGTAGTGTAGCCGTGATGAGGAATAGGCCGAGGAAGAGCAGTGTAGTACTTGCGCCAAATTCTCCCATCCACGTCTGCGTGTAGTAGTACATGTTGTTGACGAGCACATCCTTGAAACTTTTGTCCGCTGCATCCCACGCCATGAAAACATAGGTCTGCGTGTCGATACGAAAGAGAATCTTAAGCATCGGCATAAGCGTGACAAACGAAAAAACGTTGAGCACGGCAGAGAGAATATTGAACAGAAGGGAACCTAAAAGGTAGCCTTTATAAGGAGCAACATAGCGTCGCAGAACCTCGAAAAATTCTTTCATTGGTTGATTGTAGCGTTTGTTATCAAGCCCACTCGCACGGCCAGGCGGCACCTGCTGCTGAGCCCATCGGTTATTTCCGACCGAAGTCGGCAGGTATCTCTCCCCATTTGGAGGTCTCCCATTTTTTTAGCGGCACATTGCGACGGTTTTCTGCCAACCATTTCTCAGCGCGTGCTATGATTTGGTAGAGTTCCTCGGTTCGAGCTGTCCGCGCCAAGGTTGTCTTACATTTTTTCGCGCGCACCCAGAGCAGCGCATTACGGCTGTCGCTGTAGATAGTCTTCTTTTCGCCTCGCTGCTTTAGCCACGCCAATCCGTGGACTATGGCGAGAAATTCGCCGATATTGTTCGTTCCCCAAACAGGTCCGAAATGAAAGACCTCTTGTCCCGTGGCCAGATCGACACCTCTGTACTCCATTTTGCCGGGATTACCGGAGCAGGCAGCATCCACTGCCAATGCATTGGCCGTCACCTCGGACGGGAGATTCAGTACGGTGTCGTGGCGATCTTCGGGCGGGTTGTCGGGCAACGCACTTACGGAGCGGATCTTTGCAACTGTTGTAGTCTTTTTCCGTTGCTGACGGGCGGGTGCGCCGGCTTCATACGCTGCCTGCGCCTCGGCTCGTGTTGGAAAACTCTTGTAGCTGGCTCCTTCCGCACCATGCACCTGTTCGCGGCAGTCTGCCCACGATTCATAGATGCCTGGTTTGCGTCCTTGCCAAACTACATAGTATTTCTCCTTTGCCACAACTCTGCTTGTCAAAAGGTTTTACATGCGCTCCGGCATCTCAATGCCGAGCAGCCCCATACCTAAGCGGAGCACCTTGGCAACGTTGCGACTCAAAACCAGACGGAACTGACGCTTGTTTTCATCTGTTTCGCCCAGCACTTTATAGTCGTGGTAGAACTGGTTGTACTCTTTTGCCAATTCGTAGCAGTAGTTAGCAATCGCATTGGGGGCATATTCCTCGCCGGCCTGGCGCACTACGCTGGCAAAGTCGCTAAGATGCTGAACAACGGCTTCTTCCTTCGTAGAGATTTCAGGCGTGGAGGCAAAGTTGCACGAAACCTGCATCTGCTCTGCTTCGGCCTTGCGAAGGATGGAACGGATGCGGGCATAGGTATATTGAATGAATGGGCCGGTATTACCATTGAAGTCGATGCTCTCTGCTGGATTGAAGAGCATGTTCTTGCGGGCATCAACTTTTAGGAGGAAGTATTTCAGCGCGCCGAGGCCTACAATGCGAGCCACTTCGTCCTTCTCTTCTTCAGTACGTTCGCCAAACTTGCCGGCAGCATCAATGGTCTGACGAGCCTGACGTTTCATTTCAGCGATTAAGTCGTCGGCGTCAACAACAGTTCCCTCGCGGCTCTTCATCTTACCATTGGGCAGCTCAACCATACCATAGGAGAAATGAACAAGACTCTTGCCCCATTCGAAGCCCAGTTTGTCGAGCAGGATACTCAAGACTTGGAAATGGTAGTTCTGCTCGTTACCAACAACGTAAACCATCTTATCGATGGGGTAATCGTTGAAACGCATCTCAGCAGTACCAATGTCTTGGGTCATATAAACGGACGTACCGTCAGAACGAAGCAATAGTTTCTGATCCAGTCCCTCTGCCGTGAGATCTGCCCAAACGGAGTTGTCCGCCTTGCGGATGAAGAGGTTTTTCTCCAAGCCTTCTTCCACCTTCTTGCGGCCAACGAGGTAGGTATTGCTTTCGTAGTATATTTTATCAAAGCTAACGCCAAGTGCCTTGTAGGTTTCATCGAATCCGGCATACACCCAGCTGTTCATCTTCTCCCAAAGCGCGCGTACTTCCGCATCGCCTTGTTCCCATTTCACGAGCATTTCGTGAGCTTCCTTGATGAGCGGAGCTTCTTGTTCGGCCTTTGCTTTGGCATCCTCTTCGTTCAGCCCCTCAGCCATATAGCGTGCTTGCAGTTCTTTGACCTCTTCGCGATAGTGCTTATCGAAAGCCACATAGTAGTCGCCAATGAGGTGGTCGCCCTTCTTTCCGCTGGTCTCGGGAGTTTCTCCGTTGCCATATTTCACCCATGCGAGCATGGATTTGCAAATGTGAATGCCGCGGTCGTTAACGATATTGGTCTTCACAACGCGGTTACCATTGGCTTCCTCAAGCTGAGCCAGCGACCAACCCAAGAGGTTGTTGCGCACATGGCCCAGGTGGAGCGGTTTGTTGGTGTTGGGTGAGGAATACTCTATCATCATCAACGGGCTCTGGTCTGTAACGGGCACGAAGCCGTACTTGTCGGCCGCGTCAATATCGGCCAAGAGCTCTATCCAAGCTTTGGGCGCGATGACAAGGTTCAAGAAGCCTTTCACTACGTTGAAACTCGCCACGATGTCGGTTTGCTGCAACTGTTCGCCTATTTCCTGTGCCACTTCCTCTGGCTTCTTGCGCGCCAGACGTACGAAGGGGAACACTACAAGGGTCAGATGGCCTTCGAACTCTTTCTTAGTTTTTTGCAGCTGTACTTGCTTCTCGTCGATCTGCTGCCCGTAGAGCGTTTCAACCGCTTTCTGCACGGCAGCGACCAGTGCTGTTTCTATTTTCATTCCGATTTATTGATTATTCTTCTATACTTATTAGCGAACAAAGATAGCTTTATCGGTGGGTAACACAAAGATTTTCACGAAGATTGTTAGCCCTCTCAACCGACACAAGGCACATATCGACCCATTTCTCCCTTTTTCCGATCATTTTTAGCGTATTTCCCGAAAAATTTCTCCACTCCCGTCCGTCGGTTTCCTTATTGTATTTTTCAGCTTCCTTATTGCGTCGGCTGACACAATAAGGCTGTGAGCTGACAGCCTTATTGTACGGACGCTTTTCTGCTGCGTTCTTTTCGATGGCTACCACCTGCGCTCGATTTTGAGCCAGCCACAGAAAGCTAAAACTAAGAATTCTATTTACAAAAATATGCTGTTTTTCATCACTTTTCTCAGACTCGTCCGACCTGTCGGACTTGTCCAAAACTCTCTCCCACGAATTTTCACAAAAAGGGCGAACACCCACGAATATGATAAAGAAATTCGTGAACATTCGCCCTTTTCGTAAAAATTCGTGGGCTAAAACCGCAAGCAAGTTACTGCTTTTTCCGCCCTATTACACTCTTAATTTTGTCAACTATATTCGTTTTCTTTCTCAGCAAGTTCCAAGCGAACCACAGACTAAGGGCAAGCACGGGCAAGCCCAAGAGAAGTTTCACTCCCCAGTTGGCCACAGTGGCCGCTCCAATACCTGCCACCAAAAGGGCATACTGCACGATGCAACGCAACAGTGTGCGGCGTTCGAAGCGAAAGTCATAGACGCGCGCATAAACCAGCGAGATATTGATAAGATCAAAGAGATTGGCCAACGAGAGGGCGATACCTGCCCCCACAATACCGCGAACGTGATACCCCACTATGACGAGCACCGTGAACACTACGTTGTAAAGAAATTCCATCAACAAGTAGAGCCGCGAATGGCCTCGCGCCAACGGCAGATAGGCGATGGGTGTATAAACAGCCTTGAAATACATAAACGAAAGGCCGCAAAGCACCATCGAAACCACAGGGAGGAATTCGGGGGTATAGAGCACGCGAACAATAATAGGGAGAAACAGCGCGAAAGCTATGAGAAACGGAGCCATCAAGAGCACCAGTACATCAATTTGACGATTGATGGCGTTGTTGCGCCGCTTGCGGTCGTCGCCAGCAGCACTGAGTCGAGGAAAAAAGTCGGCATCCATGGCCACAAAAGCCAAGCGCGCGTAGGAAACTATGAGGGTCACACCCACAGCATAAAGACCGGCGCGGTTCAAGCTCGTGGAATTGGTGACATAAGAGCGCACGATGAGTTCTGCTCCGCTGCCGATCGTCCCTGCCAGTATGTAAGCCCCACCCAACTTCAATAAATGGCCGCCGCTCTTCATGAGCTTCATGCTCCGAAGCCCAACGCGGTAGGGATAGTCGCGTGTTGTGGCGTAGAGATTCAGCAGGCAGACAGCAGCCGTAGTAGACAGCAACACGGGAATAACGCCGTGCAGCTCCAGCAACCAGTAGGCGGGAATGGTTATGAGCATCGTGACCAGCGCTCCCAAAGCACTGATGGCGGCCATCTGCTTGAGGCGTTGCAACCCCTTCAAGATGGCCACTTCTCCGCCCGTGATGGCCAGTATTCCCACCATGGGAGCTACCAGTACAAAGCCTTTAGTGGTATGGAAGTCGGAGAGCGTGAAATAGCTCAGTAGTGGAGCGGACAAAAGGCATATCAGCGTGCCGAAGAGAGCCGTGACGAGCGCCCACGAACGTATGAGGCGGATATACATCTTTATGGCTTCCTCCTTTCCCTGCTCGTGAAGTTCCGACAGTCGGCGCACAGCACTGAAGCCAATACCGAAATTGGTCATGTTCGCTATCAGATCGACGGCGCGGTTATAGGTCTCCACCAATCCGATACCCCAAGCTCCGATGAACATAGCCGTGAATTTGTTTCGGACTATAGACATCAGTATATAGAACACTTGTACGCCGCCCAACAAGCCGGTGTATTTCAGAACATGATTATAGGTGTCTTTCTTCATGTATAGGAAAAAGGTTTCACACCATAGGGAGACTCTGGCCGGAGATTTTGCGATAAAGGTCGAGCGCAAAGACGTCGGTCATGCCGCTTAGGTAGTCGAGGACGGCCATAATGCGGGTGGAGAGATTCTCTGAGTGAAGTTCGTACTGACGGGAGGCCTGGCTCAACAAAAGGCGGGAGTAGGCCTTTTCGGGGGAGAGAACGGCGTCGGTCATAAGCTCGAGGAGCGTATAAATAATATGATAACCGGCCAAGTCCACATCCGTCACTTCCTTGACCTTATAAATCCTGCTGGCGGCCACTTCCTCGCAACGCTTGTAAGCTTCTTTTAGTGGCTCGGGCAAATGTCCGATGAGCGTTCCTTCAAATGTTCCTGCCAAGATCTCTTCTTCGTGGTCGAGGAATACGCGGACGCAAGCTTGCTCCAAAGCGTTGATAACGCAGGAGCGATAATAAACGATGCGGTCATTGAAGTCCGTCACCACATCATAGGACTGCTGAAGACGCTGACGGGTTTGCTCATCAAAGAAGCCGAGAAGCAAAGCCTCCGTCCGCTCGTCCGAAAGCAGACGCAGCTTGTGGGCGTCCTCAATGTCCATTATTTCATAGCAAATATCATCGGCCGCCTCAACGAGATAGACCAACGGATAGCGGGCATAAGAAAGTGTGTCGGGATCTGAAGCAGAGCGAGGGATGCCCAGTTCGTTGGCAATCTTCAGATAGTCCTCGCTTTCAGTATAAAAGAAGCCAAACTTGGAACGCTTACCGGCCAAATGGGAGCAACGGGGATATTTAACGATAGAAGCCAGCGTGGAATAAGTCATAACGAAGCCGCCGCGGCGATGTCCGTTGAACTGATGGGTAAGTAGGCGAAAGGCGTTGGCATTACCATCGAAGTTGGTAATATCTGCCCATGTGTCGGCCGACAATTGCTCACGGAGCATCGCGCCGCGCCCTTCGAGGAAAAAACTACGTATGGCGCGCTCGCCACTATGTCCGAAAGGCGGATTGCCCATATCATGGGCCAGACAAGCAGCACTAACAATCGAACCGAGAGCATCCATATCGGCGCGATCCAGATGGGGATGCCGGCGGAGAAGTTCGTTGCCGATGTCAGTACCTAAAGAGCGTCCCACGCTCGACACCTCAAGAGAATGGGTCAGACGGTTGTGAACAAAGATACTTCCCGGCAAGGGAAAAACTTGTGTCTTATTCTGCATGCGGCGAAAGGCCGACGAAAAAATAAGACGGTCGTAGTCGCGCTGAAATTCGGTGCGTCGTTCATTCACTACGCGGTATTCATCTTCCTTACCGAAGCGCTTGTAGGAGATAAGTTGCTTCCAATCCATACTATACTTCTTTTTGTCCCTCCCATAAGGAAGTGGAAATGCAAAAATACGGTAAAAAACTATGCAGCCCGCTGATTTTCCATAAAATATGGAAGTATGTAAACGCTTTTCAGTAATTTTGTTCCCTATTCCAAACAAGAGAATTTCCATGAAGATAGAAATTGTCAACCGCTCCCACCACGCGCTGCCTAAGTATGAGACGCCGCTCAGTGCGGGCATGGATTTGCGTGCCAACCTCGATACTTCCATCACGCTGCAACCTTTGGAGCGTTGCATCGTGCCCACGGGACTTTTCATAGCTCTACCCGAGGGCTACGAAGCTCAAGTGCGCCCACGCTCAGGACTGGCTATAAAGAAAGGTATCACCTGCCTAAACACGCCGGGAACTATCGACGCCGACTATAGAGGTGAGATAGGCGTCATCCTCATCAATCTTTCGCGCGACGCCTTTACTATCAACGATGGCGACCGTATTGCGCAGATGGTTGTAGCCCGCCACGAAACGGTGGAGTGGACACCTGTTGAACAGCTCAACGAGACCGAGCGCGGCGCAGGTGGCTTCGGACACAGCGGAGAAAAATGATATTGAAAGATACGTATAAAGTGAAGAATAGTTGGAAATATCAGATGTGGGCGTACAGCTGCTTGCTGGTTGTGCTGCTACTTTCCGTTGGTTGCTCCGCGCCGCAGACTGCTGGACAAAATAAGGATGCGGCACAGCATGAAGTGTCTCACCGCACGCTTTCTTATGAGCAGCAGCGACGCTTCAATGATCTCTATCTCGAGGCGGTACGTCAGCGTGAAAAGAACAATTATGATGCTTCTTACGACTTACTTACTGGGGCATTGGAACTGAATCCTGATGCCTCCGAGGCTGTTTTCGATATGGCCCTCCTAAAGATTGCCCAAGGTGGGGCATTTGACACGACACTTGTTAATGAAGGCGATTCGTTACTACGGCGCGCTGTGGATTTAGCCCCAGCAAATCGTTTCTATAAAGAAACACTCGCCAACGAACTCATTCGCCGCGCCGATTTCAAGGGAGCTACGCAGCTCTACGAAGAACTTGCTGCCGTGGAGCCTTCGGAGGAAACGCTCGGCACTTTGATGAAACTATACGAGCAAACCGGAAACTTTCAAGGAGCTATACAAACAATCAACCGCTTAGAGGACATAGTGGGCCCCAACGAAGACTTAGCGCTCGAGAAGTTCCAGATGTACATTGGCCAGAAGGATGATGACCACGCCTACAAAACGATTGAGGATCTCTGCGCCGAATATCCCAACGAACTCAAGTATCGCGTTCTTCTGGGCGACCTATATTTCCAAAACGGGCATCCCGAGCAGGCAGCGATGGTATATCGCGATGTATTGACCTCTGAACCCGACAACGCGTTTGCTCAAATCTCCATGCTGGCATACTACAACCAGACGCACCAAGATTCGCTCTATCAACAGATGGTTCGAGAGGTGGTGCTCAATCCGCAAACGCAAAGCGACGCTAAAGTAGAGGCCATGCGTGGCTACATTGGGACAACGACCCAAAAAGGGGACTCGCTCGCCGCTCTCCCCCTCTTCCGCGAAGCTTTAGACCAGCCGCAGGCAGATAGGTCCTTGGCTGAACTTTGCGCCTATTATGTTGCGGCACTCGATATGCCCGTCGATTCGCTTGCACCTATAATGAACAAAATTCTGGAAGTAGAGCCAGACTACAAGCAAGCCCGTTTGCAACTGCTTCAGATAGCTATAAATCATCAGAACCAAAAGGAAGTGTTGCGTCTCTGCCGCGAAGGTATCAACTACTCCCCTTCGGAAATCGTTTTCTACTACTACGAGGGTGCTACACTCCTTCAGCAAGACCGCACAGAGGAGGCGCTGAAAGTTCTCTATGAAGGTATCAGCAGAATTGATAATGAGAGCGACAAAGAAACGGCTTCTGATATGCTCAGCATGCTGGCTGACATCGAACACGAAAAGGGCCGCCACGAAAAAGCCTTTTCACTTTATAAACAGGCGGCAGATCTCAATCCAAACAACCTTCTTTGCCTCAACAATTACGCTTATTTTCTCAGCCTTGAACGTCGTAATCTCGACCAGGCCGAAGCTATGAGCAAAAAGACAGTAGATGCCGAGCCGCAGAACGCTACTTATCTCGACACCTATGCTTGGATTCTCTACCAGAACCGTCGCTATCAGCAGGCGCGTATCTATATTGATCAAACCCTCAAACATACTCCCAGCGACGAGGTAAGTGCTACGCTCTACCTCCATGCTGGCGATATATACTATCGTTGTGGCGACCGCCGTTCGGCTCTTGCCTTCTGGCGCAAGGCTCTCAACGTTTCTTCCGATAAAAAACAGCGCGCACAGCTGCGGCGAAAAATTCAGCGCCGCCGCCTCTAAGCGCCAGCACCATTATCAAGCTCAAGAATATGAACATTCTGAAAATACTTCCTCTGGCAGCCCTCCTTTTGTCGGCTTGTCATACCACTAAAAACATTCAGAACACGACCGAACACACCAAAGCTATCGACAACGCAGAGGCAGCTTACAAAAGAAAGGTCGTTCAGAACGCACAGACTGCTAATTATCTCACCAGCCGTGTCAAGGTAAACATCAACGCTGCGGGAAAAAACATTAGCTGCAACGGGCGGCTCAATATGAAGCGCAATGATGTCATCCAACTCTCCCTTTCTTTCCTCGGCTTCGAAGTAGGCCGTCTCGAATTCACGCCGCAAAATGTTCTGCTCATTGATCGCATCAATAAGCAGTATTGTCGTGGTAACTACAACGAGGTTCGTTTTCTCCAGCAAGCCAATATTGATTTCTATTCGCTGCAAGCTATTTTCTGGAACGAGATTTTCATTCCAGGACAACACAATGCTAACAATTCCCTCAACCGCTTCCATCTTTCATCGGCAGGCGACCACACATTGCTATCCCTACCCGATGCGCCGAAACTCGACTACCAGTTTCTGACACAAACCAGCACTGCTTTGCTCGACCGCATCACCGTGCAGAGCAAACAAGCGGGGCAGAAAGGACAACTGGTGTGTAAATACGCTTCCTTTGTTAATGTGGGCGGAAAACCATTCCCAAAAGCCATCACCCTTAATATAACGGGACTTGGAAAGGACGCTCAGCTCGATATCGAACTCACCGGCCCCAACAACAATAGCGACTGGGAAACTCGCACTACTGTGAAAGATACTTACAAGCAACGCTCAGCCGACGACATACTCGGCCGACTCATTCAAATGAATTAGTAGCACGGCTTCTGCCGCAAGAAGAAAACTATCTCCTATGCGAAAATATCTCGTATTCCTCCTGTTTGTTCTCATGTTGCCTCTGACCATCCACGCTCAGACGAAAAAAATTAATCGTCTGAAGGTGGAACGCACTGCCATGCAGAAAAAAATCAACGAATCAGAACAACTCCTCAACACCACAAAGAAAGACGTCCGTTCGCAGCTTAACAACCTGCTCGTCCTTAACACGCAGATTAGCGAACAGCAGAAATATGTTGAAGGCATACAGAACGAAATGGTTGTTCTTACCAACAACCTCAGCGTACTGGAGAAAGAACTCAGCGTATTGCAGCAAGAGCTCAATATCGTTAAGCAAAAATACCATCGCGCAGTTCTCTACACTTTCCGCAATAAGTTGCTCAACAACAAGTGGCTCTTCATCCTCAACGCTCGTAGTTTTAACGATATGTACCGCCGTATGCGCTATGTGAACAACTATAGCAAATATCAAAAGGTGCAGGGCGAAATCATCCGCGAGAAGGAAGAAGCCATTCAGAAGAAGAAGAACCAGATTCTCGGCATCAAGACGGAGAAAAACCAACTGCTCGTTGAGGGACGCCAACAGCAGCAAGCGCTCCATGGCAAAAGAGTGCAGCAGCAGCAAGTGGTAAACGAGCTGAACCAGAAACAAAAGGAGTTGCAAACTTCCATAGCGCAGCAACGCCAGAAGTATGCTTCTCTCAACGCTCAGATAGATCGCCTCATCCAGGCCGAAATTGCCGCAGCAGCTCGCCGCCGTGCTGCTGAAGAAGCCGCCCGAAAAGCGGCTGCCGAGAAGGCGCGCAAAGCTGCCGCTGAAGCAGCGGCTCGCAAGAAGAAGCAGGAAGAAGAAGCACGCCGTGCCGCAGCGGCAAAAGCGGCTGCAGCCAAAGCCGCCGAAGCTAAGAAGGCCGCCGAAAAAGCTGCCGCCGAAGCAAAGGCAGCAGCGGCCAAAGCGGCAGCTGCAAAGACTGCTGCAGCCAAGAAAGCAGCAGCTGAGAAAGCACAACAAGCTCGCGCAGCAGCCCAGGCTGCTGCAACAAAAGCGGCCGAAGCTAAAAAGGCTGAAGCAGCTAAGAATGCTCCTAATCGCTACGACACGCCAGAACCCACACCTACCTTCTCTGCAGCCGACAATATGGACCGCGCCATCAGTGGTGGCTTTGCAGCCAACCGCGGTCGCCTGCCAATGCCCATCACGGGTAGTTTCGCCGTCACCGCGCGCTATGGCTCTTACAACGTAAACGGTCTGAACGGCATTCAGCTTGACAACAAGGGCATCAACATTACGGGACACCCTGGTGCGCAGGCGCGCGCTGTCTACAGAGGTCAGGTGACATCCATCTTCTCCCTCGGAGGAATGTATAATGTCATTGTCCGCCACGGCGAATACATGACCGTTTATTGCAACCTCTCTTCTGTGTCTGTCCACAACGGGCAACAAGTAAACGGAGGTCAAACCCTCGGCGCTGTAGCTCCCGACGGTTCGGGCAACTGCACGCTCCATTTCCAAATTCGCAAAGAAACCGCTACTCTCAACCCGCAAGCGTGGTTGAGGTGATGGGAGAAAGAAAAAGCCCCCTCCATCTCAATGGGGAGCCCCCTCCATCTCCCCCATGAGGGGGAGTGCTCGGCTACCACTTGTAGCAGGATTCTCCAACAATTTATTGGATTTCTGCTTCCTCGCATTTGGTTCTCCGACGGGTCGGACTAGTCGGACTAGTCAGATATTCAGTCCTCCGACCAGTCGGACCAGTCGGACTAGTCCGAGAACCAAAGCTGAGCACTCCCCCTTATGGGGGAGGTGGAGGGGGCTTAAAAATATCAACAATTTTCTTACTTTTTCTCTTTCACGAAGACCACAAATCCTCGCACGAAAGGGAGAGAGCACCCCATCCAGCCTTCTTGAGCGCGGATACAATAAGGCTGTCGGCGGATTTCCTTATTGCATCGGCTGACAGAATAAGGAAGCCAGCCGATACAATAAGGAAAGTGACGGGTGGGATAAGGCTGCAAACGAGCAGAAAAATGAAAAAAAGCAGTTTTTTTGAGGTGAAAAACTATAAAAACCGGAAAATCTCACCCAAAACTATCCTGCAAAATCCTCCGACAAAGAAAAAATTTGGCCGCTCCACTCTTTTCTCGCGCTAAAAGGAGAAATGGGTTTGTAAAATAATAGGGCGGTTAAGCAGCATAAAGATAAGAAATCAGAGAAAGGAGATGTAGATTAGAACTATTTTCTTATTTTAGAGGATAACTACGATTATATTTTGGCAAATCTGTATTTATCTGTAATTTTGTGCCACTTTACAAAATTTATTTATGCTTTTCCCACTCAATAGTAAGCACACAAAGAGAAAAAAGAATGGGCCGTTGGCACTCAGCCCTATGTTGTTCATGGTAGGAATGTTTGTGCTCCTATCTTTCATTTGCGAAGGCTTCTCCAAAGTGCCTCTACTCATCGTTTTCATCACTACATCCATCTTCTCCCTTTTCACGCTGCGCCACACGCCCTTTGAGGAGCGCCTGACCATATACAGTAGGGGCGCTGGGCAGGATAATCTGCTTCTGATGATATGGATCTTTATTTTAGCAGGTGCTTTTGCCGCCACAGCGCGACAGATGGGAGCAGTGGATGCTACCGTCAATCTGTGTCTGCAATTATTGCCACCTTCGATGCTCCTTCCCGGACTTTTCCTGGCTTCGTGCTTCATCTCAATGAGTATAGGCACGAGCGTTGGGACAATTGTTGCCCTCGTGCCTATCGCCGTCGGAATGGCTGGTCCGTCAGGACTGACAGAGCCTATGATGGTGGCCAGCTGCGTGGGCGGTGCTTTCTTTGGCGACAACCTTAGTTTCATCAGCGACACCACTGTGGTGGCCACCCGCACGCAGGGGGTGAAGATGAGCGATAAGTTTCGAACCAACTTTGCCGTGGCTCTACCGGCCGCTCTCCTCACTTTCGTGCTCTATATGTACTTAGGGTGGGGCACTACGAGCCATATAGCTGTGGGTGCAGTGGACTATTGGAAGATTCTGCCCTATGTGGTGGTCATCGTCACAGCCATTCTGGGGCTCAACGTCTTGATAGTGCTCACGGGCGGTATTCTGCTCACGGGCATCATTGGTATTTGGGCAGGCAGCTATAATGTTGCCGGTTGGCTTTCCTCGATCTGCGAAGGCATTGGCGGTATGAGCGAACTGATACTCATATCCATGATGGCGGGCGGCCTACTTGCCGTGATTCGCGCAGGCGGAGGTATCACTTGGCTAATCCATAACCTAACGCGACAAGTGAAAGGTGTGCGCGGTGGCGAACTAGGCATTGCCACCCTCGTTAGTCTCACCAATCTCTGCACGGCAAACAATACCGTGGCCATCCTTTCCGTGGGTCCGTTGGCCAAAGCCATCAGTCAGCGTTTCGGCGTTGATCCGCGCCGCGCGGCAAGTATTCTCGACACCTTCTCATGTGTTGTTCAAGGCATCATACCCTATGGTGCGCAACTCCTCATGGCCGGCGGTTTAGCATCGCTTGCACCCACGAGCATCATGCCTTTTCTCTTCTATCCCTATATCCTGGCTTTCGCTATGCTTATGAGCATCCTTGTTAGAAGAAAACAAGTAGGTTGATGATATAGAAGGACATATTTTCAAATCAAAGATAGGAAGTAAGAAAACTGTACTTTCGGAAGATAAAAGCAAGGAAAAAACGTTCTTTCTGCTATTTTTCATACAGTTTTCTTACTTCATCAATCAAAAAAAAAGACAAAAGATAATATTTCCTCTAATTTTCTCTACATTTATATTATAATATCCATCAGAAAAAGATTAACTTTGCTAACGGTTTAAGAACGCATAAATAAATTATATTATATAAATGGAGAAGATAGATAATCTAGATTTGCATATCTTAGGTGTTATTACTGAGAATGCTCGAGTTCCTTTCAAGGACGTTGCAGCTGTTTGTGGAGTTTCCAGAGCTGCCATTCACCAACGCGTACAGCGTCTCATCGAAGCTGGTATTATCGTTGGTTCTGGTTATAATGTAAATCCAAAGGCCATAGGCTATAGCACCTGCACTTATGTTGGTATTCGCTTAGAGCGCGGCTCTATGTACAGAGATGTAGCCACAAAACTCGACAAGATACCTGAAATCGTGGAGTGCCACTTCACAACGGGCAACTACACTATGCTGGTGAAACTTTATAGCCACGACAACGAGCATCTCATGGAGCTACTCAACCATAAGATTCAGGAAATCCCCGGCGTAATCTCTACGGAGACTCTCATCAGCCTCGAACAAACCATCAACCGCGAGATACCTATCCCTACAATAAACATTGTGGAGAAGAAACCTCGCAAGCCTCGTACTCCCCGCAAGAAAATAGAAGTTGCGGATATGGAAGACATCGACTAAATAAAGGGCTATGTACTTCGAAGGTATCCTGATAGGATTTTGTACCTTTCTGATTATCGGCGCCTTTCATCCAGTGGTCATCAAGACAGAGTACTATTTCGGTACACGCCCTTGGTGGATTTTTCTCCTGCTCGGACTCGCTGGCACAATAGGTGCGATATTCATTGAAAGTACTTTCTGGAGCTGTCTCTCTGCAATCACTGGTTTCTCTCTACTTTGGTCCATTCTGGAACTCTTTGAGCAGAAAGAACGTGTTAAGAAAGGCTGGTTTCCGAAGAATCCTAAACGAAAATACTAAGCTGATGGATGAGAGCCCGAGGTTCTCATTCATCAGTCTTTCTTTTCTGACATTCATCACATCTCGCCCCACAATCGGCATCTGCTTGGCAAACCAGTGCCAACAAAAGACGCGAATAGCGAGATGCCCACAACTTATATACACATATAATTATGTCCTTCAATATCAACTTAGATTACGACAGCGTAACAGATCATTACCCCAACCACCAAGCTCGGCCCATCATCGGAATTACGGGAAATTTCGGTGAGAATGGTTGTACGCTCGGCGAAGGATATTATAAGAGTCTGGAGGCGGCAGGTGCTATTCCAGTTGTCCTACCTCCCACTCAGAACATTACAGAAATTCTCACGCTCCTTGATCGTGTCGACGGAATTCTCTTAAGTGGCGGTGCCGACATCAATCCACTTTATCTGGACACTGATCCTATCCCCGAATTGCATAGTATCAATCCCGAACGCGACCGCTTCGAGTTATTGCTCACTCGGTTTGCGTTCGACCGCCAAATACCGATGCTGGGCATTTGTCGCGGTATGCAGGTGCTCGCAGCCGCACTGGGTGGCAGCCTTCATCAAGATATTCGTGTGGCTCTGCCTGATGCTCCTCATTTGAAGCACTCCCAAGATGCTCCCCGATACTTGCCCACACATTTTGTTGAGGCAGCAGCGGACAGCACCATAAGCAACCTGTTAGGTTCGCGCTTTGCGGTGAATAGTTTCCACCACCAAGCCGTCAACGAAGCAGGACCTCATCTCCGCGTAGTGGCTCGCAGCGCCGACGGCGTAGTAGAAGCCGTAGAAAGCAACGAGGAGAAAAGTATCATAGGTGTACAATGGCATCCCGAATGCTTTATTCAGAACGGCGATGAAAGTATGCTGCCGCTCTTCCGCTGGTTCATGACGCAGGCTGAGTCCTTCCGCCGCGCTCGCAAAGTACACCAACAGATTCTTACCCTTGACTCGCACACCGACACCCCTATGTTTTTCGAGCAAGGCGTCAACTTCGACCACCGCGACCCAAAGGTGCTCGTCGATCTCCATAAGCTACACGAAGGCATGATTGACTCTGTCATCATGGTGGCTTATCTAAAACAAGAAGGGCGCAGCACAAGCGAACTCGAAGCAGCCACTTGCAAGGCGCAGCGCATATTGCAGGAAATCAGAGATATGGTAGAAAATGTGCGCGGAGCTGAGATAGCCTACACTCCGAAGGATGCCCACCGCCTCAAATCCATCGGACGGAAAGCTATCTTCCTCGGAATTGAGAACGGCTACGCTATAGGCCGCGATTTAACAAACATAGCGCGCTTTCGCAATGAGGGAGTGGTCTATATGACCCTCTGCCACAACGGCGATAACGACATCTGCGACGCCGCCTCCCGTTCTAACAACGAACACAACGGCTTGAGCGATTTCGGCAAGCAGGTTGTCGACGAAATGAACCGCGTGGGCATGATGGTAGACCTTTCGCACGCTGGCGAAAAGAGTTTCTACGACGTCTTATCCTATAGTCAGTTGCCGCCCGTCTGCTCCCATTCATCGAGCCGCGCCCTTTGCAATCATCCGCGTAACCTCACGGACGAGCAGCTGCGGGCTTTGGCCGACAAGGGAGGCGTTGCGCAAGTCACCTTCTACCACGGATTCCTCCGCGAAAACGGCCAAGCCACAATTAACGACGTTGTAGCCCACCTGCTCCATATGATAGACGTGGCTGGCATTGACCACGTCGGCATCGGAAGCGACTTCGACGGCGACGGAGGCGTTCCAGGTTTGGCTTCAGAGGCTGAAATGCTCAACCTCACCCGCCGACTCATCAACGAAGGCCTTACAAATGCACAGCTCCGCAAGATATGGGGCGGTAACTTCCTCCGAGTGATGAATCAGTGGCAGAAAATATACTAAACAAAAGTTCCCTTTATCTTCTTCATAAAGAAAAACGTTCGAATATGGCTCATCTGAGCCGACAGAACCTAACTATCTATGAAGAAGATAAAGGGATTTTTCAATAACTTATATCTATATGAAACTTTCTTTCAAATTCCTCACAACAGCTTTAGCCGTCGGACTGGTAGGTCTGACAAGTTGCAAAAGCAAGCAGCAGAACGACGCGGTAAAACCCGACGCTGAATTGGCAAAAGTGCAATTCAACGCCGACAGTGCCTATCAGTACATCGTGGATCAATGTGATTTCGGAGCACGTGTCCCAAATAGCGAAGCTCACGACCGTTGTGCTGATTACATCGTCAAAGCTTTCAAGCGATTCGGACTGACCGTCAACGAACAGAAAACTACTGTCAAAGGATGGGACGGAAAAATGCTACAGTGCAATAATATCACTGCCAGCTATAAGCCCGAACTCCGTGAGCGCATCGTGATTTGTTCCCATTGGGATAGTCGTCCCTGGGCCGATGCTGATCCTGATTCTTCAAAACATCATGAGCCGGTTATGGCCGCCAATGATGGCGCAAGCGGTGTGGCTGTTATGATGGAATTGGCGCGTCAGATTCATCAGCTCAACCCTTCTGTTGGTGTCGATTTCGTATGTTTCGACTCGGAGGATTATGGTGCTCCCTACTGGGGTCCACAAACCAAGGACGAGAACGATTGGTGCCTCGGCAGTCAGTATTGGGCCAACAACTTACCTAAGGACTACAAACCGCGCTACGGCATTCTCCTCGATATGGTAGGCGGCGACGATGCACAATTTAAGTTTGAATACTACAGCATGCAGTATGCGCAAAACGTTGTAGCAAAGGTGTGGAGCGCAGCACAAAGTGTGGGGGCTGACAACTACTTTTTGCAGCAGGACGGAACGGCAGTCACTGACGACCACATCCCCATGAATCGTATTGCAAATATCCCCACAATCGACATCATCTCCGACAACGGCAACGGTTTCTCCCGTACCTGGCACACCACCATTGACACGCCGCAGAACATCTCTCGCGAGACGCTCAAAGCAGTAGGACAAACGCTCGTACAAACGCTTTTTGAAGAAAAATAAAAAGCTTTTATTTATCAATCATCGTAACTTCAGAAACAATGACAATAGAAGAATCACAGCAAGAAATTATTGAAGAGTTCAGCGAAATGGACGACTGGATGGATCGCTACCAGCTGCTCATCGACATGGGGGAGGAACAAACCCCTCTGCCTGCTGAAGAGAAAAACGAAAGTAACCTCATCGATGGTTGCCAAAGCCGCGTATGGATTGTGTGCAACGAACAAAACGGTCGCCTGAACTTCCGCGCTGAGAGCGATGCGCTGATTGTGAAAGGTATTATCGCGCTCCTCATCCGCGTTATCAACGACCACACGCCGCAGGAGATTCTCGATGCCAAACTCCATTTCATCGACGACATAGGCCTACGCGAACATCTCTCGCCTACGCGCTCCAATGGTTTGCTGGCCATGATCAAACAAATCAACTTCTACGCCTTGGCCTACAAGGCAAAAGGATAACAACACAGAAGGCTCACCCCATCACACAACAAGGTGAGCCTTCATTGTATTCGTTCGAAAAATCGACACATGGGATACTATGAAGCACAACTCCTTTCTTGTAAACTCTTTTCGCATTCTATACGACTGAGAATCGCACGAAATCCAACTCAGAATTATCCGATCGAAACAACGCAACTATGGAGCGTTCGCCTTCCTTATTGGAAGGATAGTTTTATACTTAAATTCTCATTTTTTTCTTCATTCTGACAAACAGAATAAGGATAGCAGCGATGAAGAATATAAGAACCATCGCAGATAGAATAAGGATATTTGAAAATTATTGCTGTCCGGTAAATTTCAAAACTGCACAAGAAAGCTCCCCAAAGCCCTTTAGAATAGGACTTCGGGGTTTCATTTTCAAAAAGCAAGCCCCCTAATCAAATAATGATGGTTCCGAGGGTGGGGATTTAGCTCTTTCAGCCCAAATTGCACACTCATCCTTTTGGGGATCTTCCATGAAAGCAATGAAATTGGTGTAATACATGAGTGTCAATCTAAGCATGGTTACGATTTGAGAAAAAGAAACGTGTCTTTTAATCATTCTAGACAGAACTGTGCACAAGAGATTGGCGATGAGTACCACCCAGGTTTGTATCTGGATGGCATTCACGCTCTCACCATAGAAAAAGTGCAAAG